>ERZ773254.28-NODE-28-length-101437-cov-13.831114_pt1 | contig 101437 bp, 85 predicted proteins | sample MGYA00580516_ERZ773254 | MGnify/ENA primary metagenome ERZ773254 (study PRJEB29015, sample SAMEA2738158) | human oral metagenome | biome: human oral; feature: human-associated habitat; material: saliva | place: China | collected 2192 ...
TGTTAAGCCTGTAGCTAGCGTTCATCCTGAGCCAGGATCAAACTCTTCATTGTAAATATGATTTTTGTTTGTTTTCTGTTTTTGTCGCTCAGGTTCCTGTATCCTTTATTTTGTTTAGGAGTAGAATTTGACGGTACAATTCATTTTACCCGAAGCAACTTCTTTCCCGAAAGAAAGAAAGCTTCATGATCGATTGTTCCTTGTACTTCTCTACAATCTGTTATGTAAGACTTTCAAAGATCACAGCAGCGCTTTCGCTGCCTCGGCGCTTTCAGAGCGTAACTCTCTCTTGCAAGAGCGTTGCTTCCCGATTGCGAGTGCAAAGGTAGAGCATTTCTCCATTCCCTGCAAGACTTCACCGAAAAAAAATGCGAGAAAATTTCATTTGCGCCCATTTTGCCATCTCATAGCATTGCAAAATCAGCATTAAAGCCCATTTTTTCGCCGCTCCCCCACCCCACCTTTTTTGCTCCAAAATCTCCGTTTTTCGCGCTTTTCCCCATTTCGAACCCGATTCCGGGCGATTTTTCGAGGAAACGCGCTCGTTTTTTGCCCTGTGAAGTCCATCTTTTCTTGCTTTTTCCCGTTTCAAATCCGATTTCGAGCGATTTTTCGAGAGATCGCTCCTCCCTTTTTCCTTCGCACTCCCCTTTTCGCATAGCGAGACCACCTTTCCTATTCAGGCTCCACCTTCATCTCTTCCCTACTCCACCTTCATCTCCGGATCTACTCCCCTTCCGTCCCTCATCCCCCCTTACCTTCGCCCCTCCCCCACTTTCTCTCACATTCCTCCCCACTTTTCCATCTTCCTCCCCAATAAACGCACGATCGCGCGCACCCTCGCGCACTACGCACGTACGCGTACGATCGCGCACACGCCCGCCCATCAGGAGGTTTTCGTTTATTGCCTTCACCGCTTCACCCGCTCCTCGCAATCCGCTGTGCAACAACGCATTAGGTGTGAAGGAAAACAAGAAAAAGCCTTCACAAAATACACAATCATCTCAAAATCAATATCTTACCATAAACACCCGATTTCATCCACTGTGAATTCCATCTGTCACCGCGGTGAACCCATCTAACACCACCGTGAACATAAAAGCAAAAAACCTTCACCCATTACGCGCTGTGCCACAACCTTTTGCGGCATACCGGTGAAGAGGTGAAGGATAAAAACGAAAACCTCCTGACGCGCGCGCGTACGCGCAAGGGCAAAAAGCCTTACGTTCGGAACGAAAAGGAGCACCACATGCAAGGCTCCATTGAGTCTCGCGCGCGGCGCTCCGAAAATGGGATCGGCGTCAGTATGACGACGTTTTTCAATCGTGCACGTACGTGCCGATGGGTTCGCCTTCCAGCACACGGCGCAAGTTGCCGAGCACATCCATATTGAAGACATAAATGGGGAAATGATTCTCGCGGCACATGGCGGTCGCCGTGACGTCCATCACTTTCAATCCACGCTGCAGCACTTCGTCGTAGGTGATTTCGTCGAATTTCGTAGCCGTGGGATCTTTCTCAGGATCGGCCGTGTAAACTCCGTCGACGCGGGTGCCTTTGAGCATGACATCGGCTTCGATCTCGATGCCGCGCAACGAAGAACCGGTGTCGGTGGTGAAATAGGGATTGCCCGTTCCGGCACTCATGATGACCACCTCCCCGCGTTCGAGCGCTTCGATGGCCTTCCATTTGGAGTAAAATTCGCCGATAGGTTCCATGCGGATGGCCGTGAGCACGCGGTTGGGCACCCCTTGTGCGCCGAGCGCCGAGGAGAGCGCAAGGCTGTTGATGACGGTGGCGCACATGCCCATTTGGTCGCCTTTCACGCGATCGAATCCCTTACCGGCACCGCTGAGTCCGCGAAAGATGTTGCCACCTCCGATGACGATGCCGACCTGCACGCCCATGTCGCGGATTTCGCGAATCTGGGTGGCGTATTCGTTGAGACGTTGGGTGTCGATGCCGTGTCCTTGGGCACCCATGAGGCTTTCGCCGCTGAGTTTGAGGAGAATGCGTTTGAATTTCATATAGTGAATGGATGATTTGTGGCAAAGAGAAGGCCTCAGCGGCGGGAGGTTTGCGCTGTGTGGGCGAAGCTGCGGCGGACAATGCCGGGCAGCTGGAGTCCCTGTACGATGCCGCGCAAGGCGAGGTAAGTGAGGAAGGCGATCCACAGGGCGTGGTTGCCCAAGGTGGCGGGCAAGAGGGTGTGTACGGTGAAAAATCCCGCGGCCGCGGCCGCCACGCCGATGAGCATGCCCGAAGTGGCGGTGGTGCCCACAAAAAGACCGTCGAGCAGAAAACCTGCCATGCTGATCGGCGGAATGGCGACGGCATAGGGCAGAAAGGTTTCGGCAGCTCGGCGCACCGCGACGTCGTCGGTGAAGAGTGCAATGAGCGCCGTTCCGCCCAGGGCGTAGGTCAGTGCAAAAAGAAGGGAGAGCCCCGTGCCCCAGAGGAAGAGGGCGCCGACCAAGCGGCGGAAACGCCCCACGCTGCCTGCCCCGACAAGGTGTCCGCCCACCGATTCGCCGGCGTAGGCGAAGCCATCCATGACATAGCTCACGAGGGTGAAGAATTGGAGCAAGACGGCATTGGCCGAAAGTAGGGTCGGACCGCGCTGACTTCCGAAGGCCGTGAAGGAGAACATGACCGTGACGAGGCAGAGGGTGCGGAGAAAAATGAACACATTGACGGTGAAGAACGACCGCCAGGCTTCGATCGAGCGGAAGGCCGCGGCGAAGCGCAGTTTCACCGCTTGGCGATGGAGCAAACGGAGGGCGAAACAGAGTGCCAAGGCGAGTCCCACCCACTGCGAAAGGAGGGTGCCGCCGGCCACTCCGGCCAGTCCGAATCCGCAAACGTGGACAAAAAACAGGCTCGAGGCGACGTTGAGCAGGTTTTGCACGACGGCGATGAACAGTGGTGTGCGCGCATCTTGCATGCCGAGCAACCAGCCATTGAGCACATAGAGACTGAGCATGGCCGGTGCGCCCCAAATGAGCACCCGAAAGTAGGTAGCGGCGTGTGCAACGACCGTCGGCGTTGCCGTCATGAACGAAAGCCCCACGTGCAGGAGGGGCGTTTGAAAAACGAGGAGGAGGGTGCCGATGGTGCCGGCGATGGCCAACCCCCTCAGGAGCAAAAGCGCCGTTTCGTCGCGGCGTGCGGCTCCGAAAGCCTGCGCCGTGAGGCCGCCGGTGCCCATGCGGAGGAAGTTGAAAAGGGAATAAGTGACAGAAAAGAGCGCACTCGCGATGGCGATGGCCGCAAGAAAGTCGGCCGAACCGAGGTGGCCGGCGATGGCCGTGTCGACCCACCCGAGCAGCGGGACGGTGATGTTGGAAAGAATGGAAGGAACGGCGATGCGCAGGATGGCACGATGCTCAGACATGGGCGACGGAAGAAGAAACAGGAGAGGGGGGAACGACGAAGCGCACTTCTTTGAAATAATAGTGACGGAGGGCGCCGTCGGCCGTTTGCAATGTGATTTCGCCGGAGGGGGCCACGTCGACAATATGGGCCGAGAAGCGTCGGCCGCTCGCCACGTCGACGTAATCATAGGCCGCCTCGCGATGATAAAGCCGCCGCAGGTATTCGCCGTGCAGCGCTCGGCGTTGGGCAAGTCGGCTTTCGGGGTCAGGTTGCGTGATGCGCTGCAAGAGCTGATCGAACCGCCAGGCGAAATCACACAGCACCTGCTCGCGGTCGACGGAGCGCCCGATGATTTGCCGGAGCGAAACGGGATTCGGCGCGTCGCCCTCGAAACGTTTTTGATTGAGATTGAGACCGATACCGACGAGGGTGTCGGCGATTTGCGCCCCATGGAGGGTGTGGGTCAGGAGCATGCCGCAAATTTTGCGATCGCGGTGATAGACGTCGTTGGGCCACTTCACGCTGATGCCTTCGGTGTAAGCATCGAGTGTGTTCGCCACGGCCAGACAGGCGATTTCGGAAAGCAGAAACTGCTCGGCGGCCGCGACCTGCCGGGGGCGGAAAGCAAAACTGAAGGTGAGGTTCTCGGCACGCGCACTTTCCCACACGGTGTTCACTTGTCCGTGGCCGCGGGTCTGGAAATCGGCCGTGACGAGCTGCACTTCTCCGTCGACGAGCCGATCGGTGTGCAGGAATTGCATGGTGGAAGTCACCTCATCGAAGTGGCGCCGATGCCAATGGGCAGGAAGTTCAGCAAAAGCGGTGGTCGGGTTCATGGTCGGTGGGGGCATTGCGCGGCGGACAGAGGGAGAAAGCGCCAATGTAATGACGAATGCGGAAGGGCGGCTCGCTGCCGACGAGGGTAATGATGTCGAACCGAAAGGGGATGTTGCCCAATCGGCGGCGACGGATGTAAGCGATGGCGGCCAGGGAGAGGCTCTCCTGCTTGTAGCGGTCGACCGCGGCAGCGGGGTCTTCCCAACGGTCGTCACTGCGGGTTTTGACCTCCACGAAGACGAGTTCTCCCCAATCGTCGGCAATGATGTCGACTTCCAAGGGGTGGCAACGCCAGTTGCGCTCCACGATGTGGTAGTCGCGTTCGATGAGATATTGACAGGCGGCGTTTTCGCCGGCCCGCCCCAGTTCGTTGTGAAGAGCCATGGTCAGGTGCATCAGTGGCGACGGAGCGAGAGCGGCTTCATCTTCTGCGTTTGAAAAACTCGCTCATCAGCGCTCCGCATTCGTCGGCGAGCACGCCTGCGGTGACCTGCGTTTTGGGGTGCAAAGCCTGCGGCGCGAAGACGCTGAATCCGCGTTTGGGATCGGCGGCTCCGTAGACCACGCGCGCAATTTGCGACCAGCCGAGTGCGCCGGCACACATCACGCAGGGTTCGACCGTGACGTAGAGCGTGCACTCGTTGAGATACTTCCCTCCCAGGTGTCCGGCCGCCGCGGTCACGGCCTGCATCTCGGCGTGTGCGGTGACATCGTTGAGCGTTTCGGTGAGGTTGTGTCCGCGGGCGATGATGGAGTCTCTGCACACCACCACGGCGCCCACCGGCACTTCGCCTCGTTGGGCAGCGGCGCGAGCCTCATCGAGGGCGCGCCGCATGTAGTGTTCGTCGGTCATAGGCAACTATATATACGTCGTCGGGACATGGGCTGTTCATTCCACGTTTTTCATGGAGAGTGCGATGCGTCCGCGGGCTTCGTCGATTTCGAGCACGCGCACGCGCACTTGTTGTTGCACCCGCACCACCTCATTGGGATCGCGCACGAAGCGGTCGGCCAGTTGCGAGACGTGTACCAAACCCTTGACCTTGATGCCGAGGTCGACAAAGGCGCCGAAGTTGGTGACGTTGGTGACCACGCCGGGCAGGATCATGCCGATTTGCAGATCGTCGATGGAATGAATGCTTTCTTCGAAGGAGAAGACCTCGGCTTTGCCGCGCGGGTCGCGTCCGGGTTTGTCGAGTTCGGCCAAGATGTCGGTGAGGGTGGGCAGTCCGACCTCTGCCGTACAGTAGCGTTTGAGGTCCAGTCGTCGGCGCGCTTCGGGGTCGGCAATGAGTGCCGGCACGTCCATGCCGGCATCGGCGGCCATGCGCTGCACGATGTCGTAGCGCTCGGGGTGCACGGCGGTGTTGTCGAGCGGATCACGCCCGTCGACGATGCGCAGGAAGCCCGCGCACTGTTCGAAAGCCTTTGCGCCGAGCCGCGGCACTTTGAGCAAGTCGCGGCGGGAGCCGAAGGGGCCGTGCGCAGTGCGATATTCCACGATTTTTTTGGCCAGCGACGCGCCGAGTCCACTCACATAGGTGAGCAAGTGGGCCGAAGCGGTATTGAGATTCACGCCCACGGCATTCACACAACTCTCGACGGTCTGATCCAGTGAGCGTTTGAGTGCGCCGGCATCGACGTCGTGCTGATATTGTCCCACGCCGATGGCCTTGGGATCGATTTTCACCAATTCGGCCAAGGGGTCGGCAAGTCGGCGTCCGATGGAGACGGCTCCGCGAACGGTGACATCGTAGTCGGGAAATTCCTCACGCGCCGTGGCCGAGGCCGAATAGACCGAGGCGCCGTCCTCGCTCACGAGGAAGATTTCCACGCCCTCGACATGCAAGGCGCGCACCAGTTCTTCGGTTTCGCGTCCCGCGGTGCCGTTGCCGATGGCCACGGCCTCGACGGCGTAGTCTTTGAGCAGGCGGCGCAAAGCCTGTTCGGCGCGCACGGTTTCGTTTTTCGGCGGGTGGGGATAAATGGTTTCGTTGTGGAGCAAGGCGCCCTGCGCATCGAGACATACCACTTTGCACCCTGTGCGGAAACCGGGGTCGATGCCCATGATGCGACGCTGCCCGAGGGGCGGTGCGAGGAGCAATTGCTTGAGATTGGTGGCGAAAACGCGAATGGCCTCTTCGTCGGCCTGCTCCTTGCTTGTGGCCGCAAACTCAGTTTCGATGCTCGGGCGGAGAAGCCGCTTGTAAGCATCGGTAGCCGCCAGTTCGATTTGTTCGGCGGCCCGCGTTCCGGGCTTCACATAGCGGCGCGCCACTTGCTCGGTGGCGCGATCGTCGTCGGCGGGGGTGATGGTGACGCGCAACACGCCCTCGCTTTCGCCTCGGCGCATGGCCAGCAGGCGGTGGGAAGTGCAGCGCTTGAGGGGTTCGCTCCAATCGAAGTAGTCGCGATATTTGGCGGCCTCGGGGGTGTCGGCTTTTCCCTTCACGGCCTTTGAGGTGATCACCGCCTCGCGCGTATAAATATGGCGTAGGGTTTGTCGTGACTGCTCGTCTTCGCTGATTTGTTCGGCGATGATGTCGCGTGCTCCCTGCAAGGCCGCCTCCGGCGTGTCGACCTCGTCGTTGAGGAAGCTTTCGGCTTCGAGTTCGGGGTCATCTTGAGGGCGCAAGAGCAGGCGCTGTGCGAGCGGTTCGAGTCCTTTCTCGCGCGCCATCTGGGCTCTGGTGCGGCGTTTGGGCTTGAAAGGCAGGTAGATGTCTTCCACTTCCGTGGAATCCCAACTCTCGTCAATGCGCTTGCGCAGCTCGTCGGTGAGTGCACCCTGTGCCTCGATCGTCTCGATGACGAAGGCTTTTCGATGTTGCAGTTCGTCGAGCTGCCGGTGCTGTTCGGCCACGGCGGCCACGGCCACTTCGTCCATTCCGCCGGTGGCTTCTTTGCGATAGCGGGAGATGAAGGGGATGGTGGCTCCTTCGTCGAGGAGAGCGATGGTTTGTTCTACTTGTTTTTCGCGGAGGTTCAACCGCCGAGCGATGAGTTGAATGGGCGTCATGGGGCGCATTTTTGGGGTTACACGACGTAAAAGTACAACTTTCGCCGCGCTTCTGCAAGCGGGGGTTGCGAAATTTTCACTTGGTGGGTCTTTCTCAAAAAAAATCTCGGCATGCCTTTTGAGCATGCCGAGCGTAGCTATTTTCTGCAGTGGATGGTCTGCGGTTTAGGCCTTGACGCGGTTCTGGTAGGAGCCGTCGCGGGTGTCGACTTCCACGAGTTCGCCGGTTTCGATGAAGAGGGGCACACGGATTTTGGCGCCGGTTTCGAGGGTGGCGTCCTTGAGCGTGTTGGTTGCCGTGTCGCCGCGAAGACCGGGCTCGGTGTAGTCGATGCGGAGCACCACCTTGATGGGCATTTCGGCGTAGAGAATCGTCTCGGTCGAGGCATCGCTGACCACTGTCACCACGTCGCCTTCCTTCATGTAGTCCACACCGGTGATGAGATCGTGGGCGATGGGCACTTGGTCGAAGGTTTCTTGGTTCATGAAGAGGTAGTCTTCACCTTCCTGATAGAGGTACTGGTAGGGACGACGTTCCACGCGTACGTCTTCGAGCGCTTCGCCGATGTTGAAACGCTTTTCGATCACGCGGCCGCTCACTACGTCCTTGAGGGTGGTGCGCATGATGGTGTTGCCCTTACCGGGTTTCACGTGGAGGAAGTCGATGCAGAAATAGAGTTTGCCGTCCATGCGGATGCAAACCCCTTTCTTGATGTCCTGAGATTTGATCATGAGATTATCTGTGTGTAGTATATTTCTTTTGCGCCGCAAATTTAGTGCTTTATTTTGAGCTAACCCCTTTTCGGGGTCGAAAACTCGTCGAAAGGTGTTTTTCTTCTTTGCGCTTCGCTGTAGTTTTTCGGAAAAAGTGGGGTGGTTTCTGCCCTTAGCCCCCGGTTTTCGCGGATTTTCGCCCCTTTTTTCTCCACCGGCACGAACGCATTTCGAGTCGACACGGCGGCAAACAAAGCCCCCATGGGAGAAAAAAAACGGGCGCCTTTACAAAAAAAAGTGGGGGGGGTAGTTTTTTCAACGAAAAGTAATATATTTGCGGTCGTAATCACACATCCACCTATCAATCAGACCCAACCATGAAAATGCTACTGAGAATTGCGTTCACGGTTTGGGGCGTCCTGCTCAGCTTCGGCGTCCAAGCCCATTCGAAATCACCCGCCCCGCTGCCCTCGGCCGACTCCGTGCGCACCGACAGCACGAAGGCGCACGCGCTGCGCGAAGCCACGGTGAAAACCACGCGCCTGCTCTTCATCACCCGCAAAGACACCGTCATCTACGACCTCGACGCCGTGAAACTCAAAGACGGCGCCAACCTCGGCGATGCGCTCAAGAAACTGCCCGGCATGGAGATTCGGCAGAAGAAGCTCTACTACATGGGCAAACCCGTGGATCGGCTGCTGGTGAACGGTTTCGACTTTTCGCGCAACGACCCCTCGATGGCGCTCGAAGCCCTGCCGGCCTACATCGTCAAGAGTGTGAAAGCCTATGAGCAACGCGGCGAACTGGCGCGCGTGACGGGACTCGACGACGGTTCGCGCGAGCAGGTGGTCAATGTGGTGCTCCGCAAAAAATACATGGGCACGTGGACGGGGCAAGCCGACCTCTCGGGCGGCACGCCCGACCTCTATAGCGCCCGAGGCTATGCCAACACCTTCACCGACCGCTACCGCGTATCGCTCTTCGGCAATGCCAACAACACGAACCAAGAACTCTGGTACAACGGCGACGGATCGATCAGCTCCTTCAACGTCTATCGCTCCGGTAAGAATGCCTTCCACTCGCCGGGCGGCACCCTGTTTTGGCGCAACAAGAGCGACGAAGACGCCGCGGGCTATCTGAAGATCGAGGCCACGGGCGACTATAACAACAACACGCGGCGCAACACCCGCTACACGGAATTGGAAACGATGCTCAGCGGCGGCAGCAGTTACAACGCGACCGAAGAGCACACTCACTCGCATGAGACGCGCGTGGCGGGTCACCTCTTCGTGACGTGGCGACCGACAGCGACGACCTACGTGTTCTATCAAAATAACGCATGGCGCTCGCGCACCACTTCGGACAACAACGGGCGCGGCGCGACGTGGAACGCCAATCCCTTCAACGCGGGATATGCCCCGCTCGATTCGGTTTTCGCCCCGAACCTGCTGCGTGCCGCGATGTTCGGTGCCGTAACCCGCACGCGGTCGGTCGGACAAGGCGAAAACACGCTCGGGCACGTCGACCAACTGCTCACCGTCAATCAAAAACTCAACTCCCAAGGGGCTAACCTCACTTGGCAAACGGATCTGACGCACGAAGAAACAACGTCCGACAACTTCTCGCTCGACGGCTACCACTATTTCCGTCCCCAAGCGAACAACTTGCCCAACCTGCTTCACCGCTACCGAGACAATGCGACGGGCAACACCATACTGGGTTCGATGCTGGAACTGCAATGGCCGGTGGGCAAACACTTTGTGCCGGGTGCGCGCTACGCCTTTTCGCACCTCCACAACCCGATGGACACCGACGGCTTCCTGCTCAACCGCCTGAGCGGCGCGCCCACCACCTTCGACACCGCCCTCCCCCTCCTCGCCCTGCTACCCGAGGGCATCGCCGACTGGCGACGCCTCGCTCGCGAAAATGAGATCACGCGCCACACCCTGCAAAACTCCACCTCGCACAGCGGAACGCTCTTTCTCCGCTACACCGCCGATCGGTGGTTCGCGTCGGTGGACCTAACGCTCAAACACGAGAACGAGACCTACGATTTCGAGAAAGGCGGTTTTCCGGCACAGCACCTCACGCGCCGACAAACGCTGCCCGCCTTCTCGACCAAAACAGAATGGAAGCCCGGCTCAAGCAAGTTCACTTTCGACTATAATCTCCGCACGAGTGCGCCTTCCATCACGGAGCAGATCACGCTGCCCGATCTCGCCGATCCGCAAAATGTGCACCTCAGCAACCCGGATTTGAAGAACAAGGTCACGCACAGCTTCTCGCTGAGGAGCGAAAATCGATTTGAACAGCACCGCGGCGAAGAGACAAAACGCCACCTACTCTATGCGGGCATCGTTTTTACCACCACGGCCAACGAAACGACGCAACTCACCGCGTTCGACCGCACCACGGGCGTGACCACGACGAAGCCGGTCAACATCTCGGGTGCTTGGAACATGAGTTCCTATCTCTACTTTCCCCTATCGCTCGACTATGCGAACCGTTTCGTCCTCGGTTCTTACGCCTCACAGAGCACCACTCGCCGGCAGAACTTCAATGTGGCGGGTTCGCTCGCCGATGCACGCCCCGAAGAGCTGTTCATGCACACGATAGCCTGTGGTTTTGGGCCTCAATATCGTGGCGATAAACTTACTGTGGAATCGTCGTTCTACCTCTCTTACAGTTTCACCCACAGTCCCAACCCCATCTACGACCGCCAGCGCGAATTCGAGCCCGGGGCAAGGGTAAGCCTTGAATACGAGCTGCCCTTCGAGCTCCATCTCGGCCTGCGTTATCGATTGATTCACAACGACTACCGGGGCACGCAGCACTATCGCCACACCGAGCAGGAGCTGAATTTCGACCTCGCGCGGGCTTTCCTCAAGGGCAAGAACTTGACGGTCACTCTCTCGGGACACGACCTCTTCAACAACAACCGCGGCATCACCCACAACTTCGACGAAACGGGGATTCAACGCATTTACAACACGGCCTACGGCCGCTACTTCCTAATTGGCTTCACCTATCGTTTCACCACGAAAAAACAAGAGGCCGAGGAGTGAGACTCCGGACTAAAAAAGATCCGCAAGACGACTGTTTGACAACAGCGCGTCTTGCGGATTTGGCTTCGTAGAAGGGGGTGTAGCTCTTACAGAGAGCGGCTTATAAATGACTCAGAAAAGACCTTTCGTTTTGCTCCATTCGTGCAATGAAGTTAGAAATACTATCACTCCCGGAAGGGATTCTCAATCCCAATTTCGTAATTGTTCCTCCGTTAACTCCATCCACTTCTGATAAGAGATCCAACACTTCGGGCTTTACTTCCTCGTCGGGATGAGGAAAAAACAAGTACCCCTTATCAGTACAAAACCGATACATATAGGTGATGGTTTTGTAATAAATGGCGGTAGCCTTTTCTTCACCGTAGGTACGCTGCTCTTTAATGGGAATGTACTTTGCATCTGCCACCGAAGACTGATCTACAGCAACGTAGTCCGGAATGATCCTTTGCCCTTGTTTGAACAGGCGAATGGGACTTCCGTCACCTAAGAAATAATGAGTGTATTTTCCCTCAAGTAGCAAGGCTAAGTATTCTTCCCACAACCAAGCAGCATCAATAAGCACTCCATAAATTTCATCCTCACACTGCCCATATTTCAATTCTTCGTGCCGAAGGATTTGCAAACAGAGCTTTTGCAAGGGGGTATATTCACTATAATAAGGATGTTCCGCCGGGCGCAAATTCTGATTGATAACCGCTTGCCGCTGATTCGGACTATAAGAAGGAGTGGCGCTGATCATCTGTTCCACAGCTTGTATGGTATCGAAATCGATCCTGAGCAAATCACCTCCTTTATATTTTTCAATAAACGCAATGGTGTGTCTAATCAGCTGGGTTACTTCATTGTCGTAACTGAATTCTCGCGTCCGGTAGGCCACCCTTCCATTGAAGGGTTCATTGCTCCTTATATGCCGACTCACATCGACAACTCCTCTTGCATTGGCATCATTGTATTTCTTGGTTACGTATTTCTTGTATACCCCTTGGTTTATCGCCTTTTTCAGATACAATGGAAACAAGTAGACGAGAAAATCAAATACGCTGTCTTCGTTTATCGTGTGCTGCAGATTGAACAAATTGATTTTGGCCACCTTTTGAAGCATGTAGTGCAAAAAGTAGTCTTCACCCTTCCTCTCTGCAAACCTTGAATGGATGGACAGACGGGTACTATTCCGCCCCACAAAGCCAACGATACTATTCGTAAATAGTTTATCTCCATCAATTCGGCATATCTGTTTCTTTCCAAAATCTCTGTCATAATGCGCAAAGGAATCCGGAAACATCAGCAAACAGGGGCACTCATCGAGCGTAAGATCCGATAAAGCCACATTGGCTATCGCCATCAAATCCTTTTTTTCTTCAGGTTCGATGGTTTGACCGGGCCAGTTATAATCGTAGGTAATCAATGTGCCTCAGTATCGTTATAAGCTTCGTGCAATCGAGCTATCTTTGTTTCAATATCGGTTGTTCCTCTGAGATATTCGTATAACAGACCTTTCAGATGGTTCTCCCACAAATCGTCAAAGTTGCCATACAATCCATACTTAAGGAAGTAGGAAGCCCCTATTTGATAAGCTTTGGTTAGGCCGATTCGATCCCGGGCTGTGTTTGTAGAACTCTGATACTGATCAATAATGCAAGCATTGAGGTTGTTCATTCGGTTCTTCATATATTGAATCACCTCATCCGTTGGCTTTTTGCCATTCCAAGCCTCGACCTCATCAAGCATTGACTGTCGGGAGGAGGCTGTGATCTCCTTCCATGCAAATCGTCTCCGCATCGCAAAATCCATACTTTCAACGCTTCTGTCAATATCGTTCATCGTACCAATGATATACACATTTTCGGGAATATAGAAGCCATTGAAGAAGGTGTCGTCCTGAGGTACGAGATTTTGGTATTGGGTCATGACTTTACCCTTTTCTCCTCGGTAACCGGGATCGACTGAATAGAACAACTCACCGAAGATCTTAGAGATTTCACCGCGGTTGATTTCATCGATGATGAATACATAAGGCTTGGGAGGGGCAACGGCATTTCCCAAATACTTTTCTCTGATATATTCTCCGACTGAGGGCGGGTAAGTATCGTGTTTTTCATCATATTCCCCGGTAGTAAGATAAGTCAACACGTCCTTTTCAGAACAATTATAACCATCTTCCTTCTCTGAGTTGATGGGGTAGACTTTAATTGTGCCTTTATCATTTAATTGGACACGAATCTTCCTTGCACTATTTCTAAAACAAGAAATCTCTATCGGCTGCGATACGGATAAATCTTTTTTGAACTGTTCGAGGGCTTGGTCTGCTTGCAATCCTCGGCTGTTGATCGCTTCTTTGCAAAATGCTTTGAAGACACCATCTTTTCTTTCAAAACCAAGTTGGTCCTCCTTCTTCATCGGACGCAATCCTTCTACAAAATCAGTATAATCATAAGAAGGATGGAATTGAACCAGTTTCCATTCTGCCCCCATATCTTCAGCAATTTTCTTTGCCATGTAGGTTTTACCCGTTCCCGGGGCACCGGTAAGAATAAGATTATGATTTCCGACCAGCAACTTTTTGATTTTGTCAAGTTCCATATTGTTCAAGATTTCCTGACTCCGTTTTTTATCTAATTCTTTTGCGAACTCTTTGAATTGCACCCAATGTTCTTTATAATACTCTTCTACAATATCCGCTATTTCCTCACAAGTGTACTGTGCAACTTTCTGTGGTGAATATTCAATCCAAGTTTTATCCTTTATAGCTTCAGCTTTTGCAGGACTATACTTATTGGTGTTGAGCCCAAAATGTAAATAAAGTCCCTTTTCGAGCGTACCAAGAACAACGAACATCTTTTTTTCTATTTCCTTGAACAGCTCTTTGTCCTTTGGGTAAATTTGAGACCAATGATATGTAGAATATTTTCCACCCTGGTTTTGTGGGTTTCTGATTATATCTGTAGGGTATCCTCTTCTTTTCAACTCTGCAACAACCGATCCAAGTTTATCATACACCTTTCTAAGCTTTTTATGCCCTTCAGGTACATCACGGCTTTTACGACCCGCATATTGGGCAAACAAAGCAAAATCCGATTCATCAAATAAGTTATTCATAAGATTATCTAATCATGAAACAATCGAAGATGTGTAGTCCCGCCTCAACTAAGACTCTCTATAAGCATGCCCTCTCACGACACTACGTTTTGCGGCGCGCCGGCGAGGAAGGCCTTGAGGTTTTCGGCCATGATGCGGACGATGCGGCCGCGAGCGGCGGCAGTTGCCCACGCGATGTGGGGCGTGACGTAGGTGTTGGGGGCGGAGAGAATAGGATGGTCGGCCGCGGGCGGTTCGGTGGAGAGGACATCGCAGGCGTAGGCGCCGAGACGTCCGGACTGCAAGGCTTCGGCCACCGCGATGTCGTCAATCAGTGCGCCGCGCGCCGTGTTGACGAGAATCAAACCGGGGGCGGCTCGTTCCAAAAGCGAGGCGTTGACGAAAGCACGGTTTTGCTCCGTGAGGGGGCAGTGGAGCGACACGATGCGCGAGGTGGCAAAGGCTTCGTCGAGGGTAATTTTGCGCACGCCGGTCGGGAGCGTCGATTCGTCCTGCGAGGTGACGGCGCACACTTCCGCTTCGAGCACACGGAGGAGTTCGGCGACCTTGCGCCCGATGTTGCCCATTCCGATGAGGGAAACGCGCACGCCGCTGAGTTCTTCGACGGCTTCGTTCCACAAACTGAAATCGCGACTGCGCGACCAGTAACCTTCGCGGTTCAGCTGCGCATACTGCCCCACGCGGTTGGTGACTTCGAGGAGCAGGGCGAGGGTGTGTTGCGCCACGGCGAGCGTACCGTAAGCGGGTACGTTGCAGACGGTGACCCCACGTTCGTGGGCGGCGGCCACGTCCACGACATCATAACCCGTGGCGGCGACCAAAATCAAGCGGAGTCGGGGAAGACGATCGAGGATTTCGGCCGTGATGCGCACTTTGTTGAGGATGATCACTTCGGCCTCGGCGGCGCGCGCCACGACCTCTGCACTCGGCGTGCGCTCGTAGACGGTGAGTTGGCCTTGTTCGGCCAGCACTCCCCAATCAAGATCGCCGGGGTTGAGTACAAAACTGTCGAGAAAAACGATATTGGGCATAATGAAGTTTATGGAGAAAGAGGCAAAGAATGGAGAAAGAGCAGAGACGAATCGTGAACCGGCGGAAATGTGTAGTGCGTCTGCGCTGATCGTCGTAGCCTAAGTGAACACGAACGAACCACCGAGGGCAACTAACGCTGCGCCGGAGGCATTTCGCCGTTGAGAAAATCGGGAATGTCGACGGGTGTTCCGCCGCGCTGCGCCGAAAGTCGCGTGAGTTCGGCGAGACACGACCATTCGGCCGCGTCGTACACGTCGATGTCGAGCGGCAAGCCGCGACGCAGGCAGTGAATCAGGCGACAGTCCATGGCATAGTTCATGGCGTTGGGCACTCCGCGTGCCGCGCCCTCGCGCCACAAACGATAGGCGGGCGAATCGGCGACGGAATGGAGAAAGTTTTCCGCGGCTTCGCCTTCGCGCAGTCCGTCAGCGTCTTGAAACAGCGGAAGGGGGTATTTTTGCGCAAAAGCCTTCGTGCCGCTGATGCCTTGGATGCGACTGTAAGGCCGCGGCGTGGTGCCGTCGAACTGCAACAAGATCGTCACCCCGCGCTCGGTGGTGATAAGCGTGCTGTTGGTGTGTCCCAACAAACTCTCGCGGCCGGCGGCCGTGCCGGTGACGGAGGAAAGCCGCATCATGCGGTCGCCGCGATGAAAACCGAGGAGTTGTGCGATGGGACCGATGGCGTGCGTGGGATAGGGGTTTCCGCCGTGCCGACAACCGGCACGATAGAACGCCGCGGCTGCGTTGTCGCCGGCGAAAAGCGCACTCCAATCGTGAAGGTACGCCCCTTCGCAATGCGTGATCGTGCCGAAGACGCCGCGACGGTGCATGTCGAGGGTGGCCAGCGCGAACCAGTCGTAACAACAGTTTTCGGTCATGAAACAATGTCGTTGCGTGGCTTCTGCCGTACGCACCAACTCCCAACAGTCGGCCACCGTCGTGGCAGCCGGCACTTCGACCGCCACATGCTTGCCGCAGCGCATCGCCTCGACGGCCATAGCGGCGTGGTTGCTCCAATCGGTACATATATAAATAAGGTCTATGTCCTCACGGCGACAAAGTTCGCGCCACGCCTCCGCGTTTGTAGAAGTTTCGGGCAAGGAACGCCGCTGCTCGCGCAGCAGTTCGAGTGCCGACGCAACCGCTGCGGGATCGGGATCGGCCACCGCACGAAATTCCGCTCCATCGACATAGGCATAGCGCGCCAAGGTGGCTAGTCCGCGCTGCCCGGCGCCGACCAACCCGATGCGCACCGTGGGAATCGGCGCACAAGTCAACTCGAAAACAGAAGATCGGTGCTGCATGAAAATGAGATTTTTGCACACGAAGATACGAACTTCGGCGTCGAGAAGACCGCAGAATGCAGTTTTTCTCAACTTTTTTGGTCGAAAGCTTGCAAGATTGGGGAGTATTGCCTACTTTTGCACTGCGTTTGACAAACAAACGCCCTCCTTGGAAGGTTGGGTGAGTGGCTGAAACCACCAGTTTGCTAAACTGACGTACGGGTTACCGTACCGGGGGTTCGAATCCCCCACCTTCCGCACCTCGGTGCCTTCATCTAATGGTTAGGATACATGCCTCTCACGCATGACATACGGGTTCGATTCCCGTAGGCACTACCCAAGGAAGCCAAACAGAAAAGTAAGTTCTCCGCCGAGGACTTACTTTTTTTCGTTTTGGCCACTTCCTCTACCCCTCACTAACTCTTTCCACTTTTCAAACACAGGATCATGGAAACCTATCGCATCGCCGTTGCCGGTACAGGCTATGTCGGTCTGAGCATCGCCACTCTCTTGGCGCAACACCACGAAGTCACCGCCGTGGATGTCATAGCTGAGAAAGTAGACTTGGTGAATCGCCGACAATCGCCGATACGAGACGAATATATCGAGCGCTATCTCGCCGAAAAACCGCTTCACCTGTCCGCCACCCTCGACGGAGCAAAAGCTTATGCGGAAGCTGACTTCGTAGTGGTCGCTGCTCCGACGAACTACGACGTGCATCGCAACTTCTTCGACACCTCGGCCGTCGAAAGCGTGGTGCGCGAAGTGATGAGCGTCAATGATCGCGCCATCATTATAATCAAAAGTACTATTCCCGTAGGCTACACCGCGCAGTTGAGCCAGCGCCTCAACTGCCGCAACCTCCTGTTCTCTCCCGAATTTCTGCGCGAAAGCAAAGCCCTCTACGACAACCTCTATCCCTCGCGCATCATCGTGGGACGTCCCGAAGGCGACGCGCACCTGGACGAAGCCGCCCGCACCTTCGCTGCCCTCCTTCAACAGGGCGCGCTCAAGCCCGACATCGATACCCTCTTCATGGGCACCACCGAAGCCGAGGCCGTGAAACTCTTCGCCAACACCTACCTCGCCTTGCGCGTCAGCTACTTCAACGAGCTCGACACCTACGCCGAGATGAAAGGCCTCGACACCCAGCAAATCATCGACGGCGTGTGTCTCGACCCCCGCATCGGCGACATGTACAACAACCCCTCGTTCGGCTACGGCGGCTACTGCCTGCCGAAGGACACCAAGCAACTCTTGGCCAACTACCAAGACGTGCCCCAAAACCTCGTGCGCGCCATCGTCGACTCTAACGCCACGCGCAAAGACTTCATCGCCGACCGCGTACTCAAAATGGCCGGTTACTACGACTACGACCACAACGGCGACTTCTGCCCCTCGGCCGAACGCCCGTGCGTCATCGGCGTTTTCCGCCTCACCATGAAGTCGAACTCCGACAACTTCCGCCAAAGTTCGATCCAAGGCGTGATGAAGCGCATCAAAGCCAAAGGCGCCACCGTCATCATCTACGAACCCACGCTGCAAGACGGCGAAACCTTCTTCGGTAGCCGCGTGGTGAACGACCTCGCCGCCTTCAAAGCCCAAGCCCAAGCCATCATCGCCAACCGCTACGACGCCCAGTTGGACGATGTGCAAGAAAAGGTGTACACGCGCGACCTCTTCCGTCGAGATTAACGCCCGATCTACAAGCCCAACCTCCCGAGACTCCCCCAACTCGGCGCGAAATCTCAAAAAAACGCCCCCTCTGCATCAAAAAACGGGGAGAAAACTTGGTCAATTACGCAGAAGTACGTAATTTTGCACCCGTAACGAGGAAACAATGCAATTGCATTTGCACTCTTAGCTCAGTTGGTAGAGCAACTGACTCTTAATCAGTGGGTCCAGGGTTCGAACCCCTGAGAGTGTACTCCATTGCATCCGGCGTTACTACGTTGCACTCTTAGCTCAGTTGGTAGAGCAACTGACTCTTAATCAGTGGGTCCAGGGTTCGAACCCCTGAGAGTGTACAAAGAAGCGGTATCACAGTCATGTGATACCGCTTCTTTTGCGCAAAATTCGCTACGGAAACAAGAAAACTCACCACTATCACAAGCAATTTGGAGCATACACACACTTTTCCGGACACTTCCATTTAGTCCTATCGAGGCACGTTTGCCCTTCGGGCAGAAAACGATGAAACAACAAGAAGGCCGCATCAAAATCTATTAGGTTTTGATGCGGCCTTCTTTGTTGGTGTGCGATCTTACCTTGTTTGTAGGTAAAAGAGGCGAGTAGTGGCTAACCTTGCGGGCGGATCCACTGCAAGATCGTGGGATCTTTGAGCTTACTATCCTCGGCAAGGAGCACCACTTTGGAAAGAATTTCCACCGTCTTGGGATCTTCGTCCATGAAGGGCAGATAAAGTCGACCACGGTGCTGACTGTGCACAGGGATAATGGGAATTACTGTGCCGCCCTCTTGGCGCACCAAGCCGGAACCCAAGTGTACAGTATAGTTGGCCAGCATGCCTTTGATGTAGACATGGTTACCACTGATACTGACATTGGCAAATTTCATCAACTCGGCTGTGCAGCGCACGATGGCAGTACGGAGTTCTTTCGTGCTTTGTCCGGTTTCCGGATCTACACCTCCCACAAAGGCTATGCTCACCACCATATCGATATCACGCATCACCTCACTATACAGCACCGGATCCAGGTCAGCCATGCAGAGAGGGGGCGCGTCGGGCACATAGCGAGTGCGAGAGAAAAATACATATTCGATGGCCGGTGCCTCAACATCCGAAGGCGAGAACCAATCGGCCCGGGCAAAGAGCGAAACACAAATGCCTTGTGCGAGAAAAACTTTCTGCAATCCGCCCTCATAACTGGCTGTCCAGCCACGAGAACGCAGGGCAGCAGCAGCTTGTTTCATCTGAATTTGGTAGCCACTATAGCGACGTGACTCTCTCAGCTCGGCCTCTTCCGGCAGAGGCACGTAGAGTTCACGGAACACTTGCTTGAAAGGCTGTACCAGCTTCTCGGCAAAGAGGTGAGATTGCCATTGTGCCCACAGTCCGGCAGCGTTGAAATCTACGGGGTGCGCGAGCAGAAGCGGCGATTTGCCGTACTTTTTCACCCCATCCAACGTCGCTAGTCCTTCGACGGTGGGAAGTCCGAACTGCTCGTCTTGGAGCAACACGAGCTTTTTGAACATCGGGCTCACCACGGGATTGGAGAGAATGGCGCGCACGTCATCTACTGCCAGCGGAGTGCGGCGTTGCATCATGTCTTCCAGTAGGAAGCGCGCGCGCCGATGTTGTGCTTTCCATGCCTTGCTCACCTCTGCTATCTCCAGATATTGCGGATGCTTCTTGAGTTTAGCCGGAACTCCCTTGAGCAATTTCTCGTCTTTGAGGATTTGCAACCTATTGGTGCCGTCGTCCTTGAGAGAGATGATGCAGGAATATCCCTCGATATCGATGCCTTCAAGGTAATTGGCTGCGCTTTCCACCTGAAGGGCTTCCATGCGCCACGTGAGTTGCACGGGATCCACAAAGCCCGCTCCGCGAGCAAGATTGAGGAGCGCAATCTCCCATACGCGTTTTTCAGAGGCTTGTCGCTGCGCTCCGAACTGTTTTGACTCTTTGAGGAACTCCTGAATGCGCAGATAGCGCCGTTGGAGGGCCGCCTCATCGCGATCGGTGAGCAATCCCAACGCACACACCGCATCTTTGTTGCGCTTCTCTTTGATTTGCGTCAGGAGTTCTTCCTCTGTCACCTTGCCTTGCACGACATCTGCATAACGGCGTGCTCGCGTGTGGGTGGCACCACTGCCGATGTATTTGGCAGCCTTGTAGCAAATTTCAAAACGCTCTTCTCCGATTTCTTCAAGAGCTTGGCGGAAGAGCGCCTCGTCAAACGCACCGTCGGCGAGATCTTCTGGGTCAAGTTCGGTGTAACGTGCGATGAGTGCCTTCTTTTCGTCGTAGCCCATCTCACGAGCATGAGCGATGAAGTAGTAATAGGCGGTACGGAATCCGCGCCAATTCAGACGTTGCTCCACAAGATCCAGCCATTGCGGAGCGAAGAATGCGAGTTCTACGAGGAGTTGTTCCGAGATGTCTGCCAACATATCGGGCGTATCCGTGGGAAGAGGGTAACAGCTCATCGCCAAATTACTGAGGATGGAGCGACGCTCTGTGCCATAAATGTCATTTTTGAGGTGATCTTTGCGCAATGCCTTCATGATGCGCGCCACACGCTCTGCCCCTTTGAGCACGAGAACGTGGCGGCACTGATGAAACGCCTCAGTAGCTTCTGTGGGAGCATTGCGACGTTGCATCTCCAGCTCAAAGAGTTGGTTGACATATCGATCGACTAAATCTCGGGTGTTTTGGCTATAACACATCGAATCGACCTCGTCTCTTGCATATTTCTCCAGTTCTTCCACACTTTTCAAACTCAGTGCTCCCCAGCGATGGTCATAGGCCAGATCCATCATCTCTCGCAAGCCGCGGAATTTCCCATATTCCATCTGCGTATACAGCTGGTCTTCGTTGATGGTTCCATGCGCAAGCAGCTGAAGCAGGACAGCCGTCGAAAGATAATAGACATCTTCCCAGTTCTCTTGGCGAGCAGGTTCGCCCCATCTGTGGTAGAACGCAAGAAACATCGGAGCTACGCGATCAAACTCACCCTGCATGTTCGATTCGCACACAGGGAGGGCGTAGTCCAATGGGAATCCTCTAGAGATAGGATAGATTGCATCATCGCGAAACCCACGGGGTTCCTTGTAAGTCTCTTGTGCGGCGTACCAATAACACAGTTGGCAGAGGGTGTAAGCATGGGAGAATACCAACTCAGGTCGACGTTTCTCCACCATGCGTTGGAGAGCAATGACCAAACTATCGAACTTCCAGAAATGAGTCCACGGCTTTCGCCCGCCGTTATCGCCATAAGGATACCCCTCTAAAGTCAAGGACAGCATATCCGTTTCATTAAAGAGCCTGAGATAACTCATCATCAAATCAAGAGCTAAGACTTTTTCGTCGGTGATGTCGTAGCGTTCGATCCAACCCTTCCAGAGTTCCGGGTAAGGGAACTGATCTACCTCATCGGCCCACATAAAACCGCCGTCATAGAGACATAACGTTTCTCCACTTTCGTCTTGATAGGTGAGTTCCTTGTTATCCTCAAGGATTTGGGCAAAATCGTCATAGATAGCTTTGACCTCTTTTTCTGTAAAGGGGAAGAGTTTGGACAAATCTAGTTTGGATTTGCTGCTTTCCCTGGAGAAGATTCGAGCAAGCAAAGACTTTTTCTTGGAATCTATGGACACCCACTGCGAAACTGGGCTTGCCGCAAAGCGTTCTGCGTCAGCAAATGGATTTTCAAAGGGGAGTTTTGGCAGCTCGGTGGGAGTGAACAAGCCGAAACGTAGTTGACTGTCGCCTGAATCTCCAACTTGCGCTGCTTTAGCTCCACTGTCAGCAGCACCATCCTCAGAGATTTTCTTCTCTGACTCAGTCACTTCGCCAAACTTCTCGCGCAAAATGGCACTGCCCTCACGGAGTTCCACTAGACAATCGGCTATATAGTCGCCATTCGTACCCTGCAATCGCTCATAAGCTCCCACCAAAATGTCATCGGGCTGTGTGAGCAGCAACTGCACTGTGCGTTGGCGCGTGGTGGAAACCTTGGATTTGAATTTGGCATCAAGGAGTTGTATTTCCTTATCTGTGAATTGTTCGCGCAAGAACGCCTCGCGGAAGACGAGAAACAGGGCATCGTTCTCAAAAGTCAAAGCATTGCGCAAGAGAAAACCTCGACGCGCCTCGGGAGATCCCATAGGAAGCACGTAGGAAAAGAAGAAATCACTGTATCCATCTTTGTCCCTGTTGTAATAATAGGAGGAGAAGATATTGACTTTCAATGAGGGAATTTTCTGCGCAAGGAATTTATCCACAGCAGCTTGCGTGTGGAGGAGCAGAGAGATCGTATATAAGACATTGATAACGCTTTCGCGCGTGAAAGAAATGCAGAACCACTCGAAGCCCGGATGGACCACTTTGTTCTCCGCTTTAAGTGTTGGCAGCCAATCTAAAATTGTTTGGTGTAACACCTCCATTTTTTTTCGAGTGTTCCTGCTGAGTACTATCGGTTTTCTCGTTTTAACGAATTTGTCCAATATGCCTGTTTCTCTCAACTCATTGATGATGTAGGCACGAAAAGTGGGTTCTTCCAATCGAAGAATAAATATATCGAGATGCAAAAAGTCTATATAGTGTCTACGTTCCAGATTGACACGATTTAAATACCACAAGGCAGCCACAGAGACCTGCGAGGGTTTGTCAATAGTCAGCAGCGCTTCAGCCTCGTCAAATGCCACTTGCGCATCGACACAGCCCGCCGTATAGAGCGCAATATAGACAAGTAGCGGATTATCTCCTGCATAAGCCGTGGCGCGTTCTTCGGGATGCTCGAGATATCGGCGAATGGCGTGGAAGATGGTCGCAATGTCCTTATCTTCAACCTTTTCGTAGCCGAGCCCACACCAAGTTTGCACCGCACGACGTACGGAGCTATAGCGCAAAAGTCCTTCTTCGTCGACGACTTTTAGGAGTTTGAGGTAGAAATCCATGTTGTAGGAATCACCACTCTCCAGGATTACTTGTCGCAATCCCTCTTGCAGCTTGGCCGCTTTCAGCAGATCGATCAGCGCATCGTGGAGCGCTTCGTTGTCAGTGCGCTCAACCGCACAGATCAATTCTCGCGATAAGATGCCCACATTGTTTTCAGCAACGAAAACTTCCTTGGTGGCTGTAATGACGTCGGCATTTCCTTGCCGTATGGCCGCTGCGATGAACGCACTGTAACTGACATAATAGAACTCCTGTAGGCGCATTGTGTGCCGATTGCGCACAAGATCATCTAAACTTGCCCCGTGCAGGGCAATCAACAAGGCCGCCACCACATATTCTCTCACACAAGAATCCGACAGTTTACCGGAATTCGACAAGCGGAAACGATAGAGGCCGCGCATGTGGCTCTTCGTCTCACGATAGTCCAGGAGATGCGACAATATTTCACTGAGCCACGAAGGCAAAAGATGGGGGAGATGATAGCCTGATCGGAGGAGTTGCGAGTGTTCCAAAGAATACATGGGCAGTTTTTCCAAAGCATCGTGGAGCTCCCATGGAGGAAGTTTGGACAAGTCCTTGGATTCTGCGACAGCATACAGCACTTTCTCGACCTCATTCAAGGAGTTGACATCGATTCGTGCCAAATAATCCTTCTTAAATTGTTCAGCTTGTTCTGGAGTACGCATGATATAAAAATGAGAGACCGGCCACTGAACGCCGGATATTGAAAATGGGACGTTAGAAATCAAAAAGTCTCTTGAGAAGCGAGCACACCAAGAGCTTTTGTCCCGCTCACCACAGCAGGCCAGCGAGGAAGGTGAGGCGGAGAAATACAACTTCACTACCCTCTTTCAGGGAGAGTGCGGCATCGAGTTCGGTCACTTCTTCCTCATCGACGAAGATGCGCACCAAACCATCGGCAAAGGCCTGAAGCATCACTTGCAGGGCACGATCCGGCGTGTCGTTGTTTTGACCATAACGACTGGCGAATTTCACGCGCCCCTCCTCAGATTGGGCTGCAATTTCTGCCTCCGTGAGCGGAATATCACCGACCACGGTTTGCGCTTCACGAAGACCATGAAGGGTAAACACGGTGAGCAACTGTCGCAGCGTGCTTGGAGCCTCATCAAGAGTAAAAGGATGTCGCCCCAATTCTTTACGATTTCCGATGCGTTTGCGGATAAAATAGATGTTCATAGGCTAAAACAACATTCAGATGTATTACTTCCCGGCACGAGTTAAGCAGTTGTGGAGCTGAATCGAAGCCCCTCATAGACATGGAGTCCGGTTCTAAATCTTATAAGAGTTCTGAGTGACTGAGAATAGTATTTAAGACACTTGTTTGCGTCACAACTTCCACCGACCTTCTTGTACAGTCATGCAAATAATCAAAATATATAACCTGACAAAGATAGCAATTAAACCTGAGTTCGGTCTATAATTGCTATTTTCTTTCACCGACAAGAAGAAAAACAAGAAAAGACGCTCACTTCTCCTCGCAAAGGGCTATCTTTGCAAGTGAAATAGTGAGCGTTCTTTGGCTATTCAAGACAATGTACCTCAATGCACATCGCTCATTTCTAAATCGTTACCTATCCATCCGTCGCTAAATGGTAATACTCTGCTCCTCAATAAGATAGTCTGTAAACGAAAATATCGAGTCCGCTATTGTTGTGAAGTTACGCAACTATCCTCCTTCACTCTTACAAGCGGATGCAGGGGATGAGGCATTAGAGATTATCCTTAATTGATTCTTCAATAGGTGTAATTACTCATAGTTCTACTCTAAACATAGAATAATGACATTGGTATAGGTGTTTCGCATATTTTGGTTAGTTGTCTGATTCCGATATACACTCCAACGGGATTTAATTGAAAGGTTGTTACTAGTTCGTTTTTGAAAACTTCAAATGCAAATTGCCATCGAGCATCCTTCTGAATATGATAGCAACGAACCTCATCTTCTGTAAAAGGAATTGCTTTGTTTTTTAAGTCTTCAAACAGGGGGATTAACTGGTCTTTATTTGCTTGATTGAATGCTTCTGTTACAGTCTTGGTACTTCCTACATTAAAAGACACATATTGTCCTTCAGTAGAAAACAACCCCAATATATATAGTAAATCAGAGTTTGTCGTTTGTTGCGAATACTTCCGAAAAAGATCATTCAACTCATCTAATGATATATTGTATCTAAAAAGTAAATCATAATTAGAAAGTAGATGTTTTTCAAGTGGCTCTACAAAGTGAAATGTCGGTATTCCATAGCCACATCCGACTTGTTTTAGGTGGGCTATATCTAATGAGTTTATATTTCTTAATCTTTCAGCTAAAGGGGCCAACTTCAATAATAAATCATCATATTGTTTTTTGTCGTATGAGAATATTAGTTCATTGAAAACCATTATTGCCAATAATGAAACTGTATTGGAAGATAGTTTCGGTATTATATTTCTAGCCTCATCTATTATAGATTGTTCTGTTGTTCTTTCTTGTACTCTCAAACGTTCTATTAGTAAATCTATAAGATTTTCGCCTAATTCTTCATTACCAGATGTGATATGATTTTTAAATGTCTCATGTAATGCCATCTGAATTGCAGGCTCTTTGAAACGATATAATAAATCTTCCTTTAATGAAGTTATCCGGTCTATTGTTTTTTCCGATATGTCCGATAATCTTTTCTCGGCCTCTACCCTTGCATCCTGAGTATAAACAGCCAACTCCGCTTTTACTACACATTTGCAGATTTCCATAGCAGTTTCAGCTGTAATGCCATTAAAGTTAATGTCACCTTTTGCTTGTACTATGGTGGATTGATTAGCACTCTCTATTTTCTGATCATTTCCGAAATTCATTGTTATTGCCGTTTACCTGATTTATAGTGCTATTATGAACATCTTTAATTGTCTGCTTGTTACTTTTTCCACCTTTTTTAATCAGGTAAAAAATACCACTAATAACACCTCCAACAATAGCAACAAGAAGAGGAGTTATCCATACTGAGTTGTCTTTCAAAAAATCCATAACCATCATTGTTATTTTACAAAAAGCAGTGCAAGTAGTATGCCAGAATTAAAGAGGTGACATTTTGGCGGGAATTCTATTCTGTAAAACTATTGTAGATTGTAGATTATTGCTGTCCGGTAAAAGTTTAGACGCAGCAAATTTGTCGTTCTGACCTCCACTAAACAGGTTGATTCATCTTACCTCATCTAAAGTTCGCCTCTTTCTGTTCTTCGCAAGCGTTTTTTAGCGGACAGCAATAACAAAAAACAGAAAGGAATCGATTCACCGCCACTTCACAATCAATTAAACATTGAGGCCGCTCTCCATTCTCAAAAACATCCACCTCCCCCCCCACTGCGCACGCGTATACGCGCGCGTCCGGCGTTTTTCGTTTTTTGCCTTCACCTCTTCACCCATGGAGGATAATCAACTGATGGACAAGACTTTGCGGGTGAATGCTTCACCCCACGCTTCCCTTCACCGGTGAAGGACTAAAAAGCACTCAACCTTCACACACAACCAACTATAGATCAACCCATTAGTGGTGAAGGTGAAGGGTGAAGGCAAGTATTTCAAACTCGCTGAGTGCGCGATGCACGAGCGCGTGTCCGCTCCGGCACACCTGCACGCGTGAGGAAACACACCTGGAGCGACGAGCGAAAAACAAACATGCGACTTTCTTCAAAAAAGGAGAGCGTTTTTCCTCCAAAGCAGAGGAGAATCGAAAGAAAGTCCGCAACTTTTCTCACACATCTCCTCCATCTCATTTTTCAACCCATTTTCTTTCAATAAAATCATGCTTATTCGAAAGAAAACTTTTATCTTTGCACTTGACAAAACACAACCCTCCCTTCTTCTCGCCGCGTTGCGGTGTCTATATAGCGCGAAAGGCCGGGCGCCTCCCATACCTCAACGCAAACGATCTTTGACTTATTGATCAACGACTGTCATGCCATCTGCCGAACATTCCATGGTGCATCCAGCATTTAGCAGTCTCAAACCGGCACACCGTTTCACAAAGTGTGCAACCTTGGTCGTTTCCTTTCATTTCCACCACATTGTGCGACAAGTGTTCCAAAAGAAATTCGTATTTTTGCCCCAAACAGAATATACGCATCCCCACCCTTTGCAGGCAGCCCACGCTTGAGTTTCGAGCCCGCGCCGCACGCATCGCAGAGGGCGGGCCCAGACACACAACGACAGCATGAATATCCTCGAACTCAGCGAACAAGAGATCGCACGCCGCAATTCGCTTTCCGAACTTCGCGCGCTGGGCATTGACCCCTACCCCGCAGCCGAATACCCCACCAACGCCTTCAGCGACGAAATCATTGCCAACTTTAAGGACGACGACGCGCCCCGCGAGGTGTGCATCGCCGGCCGCATGATGGGCCGCCGCGTGATGGGTAAGGCTTCGTTCCTCGAACTGCTCGACTCTCGCGGCCGCATTCAGGTCTACATCACCCGCGACGACATCTGCCCCGAAGAGGACAAGACGCTCTACAACAGCGTGGTGAAGAAACTCCTCGACCTCGGCGACTTCGTGGGCGTGAAGGGCTTTGTGTTCCGCACGAAGACCGGCGAGGTGTCGGTACACGCTCGTGAAATCACGGTGCTGGCCAAGAGCCTCAAGCCGCTCCCCACGCCGAAAGAAAAGGACGGCGTGGTCTACGACGCCTTTGAGGATCCCGAACTGCGCTACCGCCGTCGTTACGTCGATCTGATCGTCAATCCGCAAGTGAAGGACACGTTCTACAAGCGTGCCAAAGCCGTTAGCACCCTCCGCGCCATCCTCGACGAAGCGGGCTACACGGAAGTGGAAACCCCCACGCTCCAAAACATCCCCGGCGGCGCTTCGGCACGCCCGTTCATCACGCACTTCAATGCGCTCAACCAGCAGATGTATTGCCGCATCGCTACGGAACTCTACCTCAAGCGCTTGATCGTGGGCGGTTTCGAAGGTGTGTACGAAATCGGCAAGAACTTCCGCAACGAGGGCATGGACCGCACGCACAACCCCGAGTTCACCTGCATGGAACTCTATGTGCAGTATAAGGACTACAACTGGATGATGGACTTCACCGAGCGCATGCTCGAACGCATCTGCACCGCCGTGAACGGTTCGCCCGAAACAGTGGTCGACGGCAAGACCATCAGTTTCAAAGCCCCCTATCGCCGCCTGCCCATCCTCGACGCCATCAAGGAGCAAACTGGCTATGATTTGAGCGAAATGAACGAGGAAGAAATTCGCGGCGTGGCTCAAAAGCTCGGCATCGAAGTGGACGAGAGCATGGGCAAGGGCAAGTTGATCGACGAGATTTTCGGCGAAACCTGCGAAGGCAAGTTCATCCAGCCCACCTTCATCACCGACTATCCCGTCGAGATGTCGCCGCTGACAAAGATGCACCGCAGCAAACCGGGCTTGACCGAGCGTTTCGAGTTGATGGTCAACGGCAAGGAGTTGGCCAACGCCTACTCCGAGCTCAACGACCCCATCGACCAAGAAGAGCGTTTCGTGGATCAAATGCGTCTGGCCGACAAGGGCGACGACGAAGCGATGATCATCGACCAAGACTTCCTCCGCGCGCTCCAATACGGCATGCCCCCCACCTCGGGCATCGGCATCGGCATCGACCGCCTCGTGATGTTGCTCACCGGCCAAACGGCCATTCAGGAAGTGCTCTTCTTCCCGCAGATGAAGCCCGAGAAACTTCCCGCCAAGGACAAGGCCGAAGCCTATGTGCCTTTCGGTATTCCCGCCGATTTGGTGCCCGTGCTTCAGAAAGTGGGTTACTATTTGGTGCAAGACCTCCGCGGCGCCAACCCACAGAAGGTGCAACAACAAATCGGGGAAGTGCTCAAAAAATATCAGCTTGACCTCGCCAAGCCTTCGGTGGCCGACATCGCCGCTTGGGTGGAAGCCCTCGGCGAATAAGCCCACCAACGACACAGCATGCGGGGTGTCCGTCGGACGGACACCCCATTTTCTCATCGTTCAAACTCCGTCTCATGCCCGGTTTTAGTTCCTTTTTTGGATTCGGCGGGTCCGACAACGAACAGCGCGCCTCGGGTTCCTTTCCCGGGGCGGTTGCCATCATCGGCAGCGGTTCGTGGGCAACGGCCGTCGCCAAGATCATGCTCGAAAGCGTACCGGAGATCTGGTGGTACGTTCGCCGCGATGAAACCATCGAAGAGTTTCGTCGCTACGAGCACAACCCCACTTACCTCACCACGGTGCGCTTCCCCATGGATCGCATCCACTTCACCTCGGACATCAACGAAGTGGCACGCGAGGCCGACACGCTCATTTTCGTCACGCCCTCACCCTACCTCAAAGCCCAACTCAAGCGCCTGAAGGTGAAGCTCCATGACAAAGTGATCATGACGGCCATCAAAGGCATCGTCCCCGACGAAAACGTGGTGTGTACCGAGTATTTCCGCACCGCCTTCGGTGTGCCCGAAGACAATCTCATGGTACTCGGTGGCCCCAGCCACGCCGAAGAGGTGGCGCTCGACCGCCTGACCTACCTCACCGTGGGATGCAATAATATAGAACGCGCGCGCGTGATGGCCGACGTCGTGGCCAATCACTATGTGAAGACGACCGTTTCGGCCGATGTGATCGGCATCGAATACGCCGCGGTGCTCAAAAACGTCTACGCCATCGCCGCGGGCATCTGCTCGGGGTTGCAATACGGCGACAACTTCCTGTCGGTGCTCCTCTCGAGTGCCGTGCAAGAAATGAATCGTTTCCTCAGCGCCGTCTATCCGCTCGAACGCAACGTCTACGACAGCGCCTACCTCGGCGACCTGCTCGTGACGAGTTATTCCAACTTCTCGCGCAACCGCGTCTTCGGTCAGATGATCGGTCGCGGCTACAGCGTGAAGAGCGCACAAATGGAGATGGAAATGATCGCCGAAGGCTACTACGGCGTGAAGTGCATGAAGTTCATCAACCGCCGTTACCACGTGAACATGCCCATCCTCGACGCCGTCTACAACATTCTATACGAACGCGTCGCGCCCACCCTCGAAATCAAACTCCTCACCGATTCGCTCCGTTGATCGCCGCTCTATCGGTTCCCTCCCTCCTTCACCACATCGACACAATCACTCAACATGGCTTTCAACATCCCCAAAAGCGAAAAACCGCGCGTTGTCATTGTCGGCGGCGGTTTTGGCGGTCTCAAACTGGCCAACCACCTCAAAGGTTCCGGTTTCCAAGTCGTACTCGTCGACCGCAACAACTACCATCAGTTCCCCCCGCTCATCTACCAAGTAGCCTCCGCGGGCATCGAACCGAGCAGCATCGCTTTCCCTTTCCGCAAGATCTTCCAGCGTCGAGAGGACTTCTACTTCCGCCTCGCCGAGGTGCGCAGCGTTTTCCCCGAACAGAAAATCCTGCAAACCTCCATCGGCAAAATCCACTACGACTATCTGGTTTTCGCCGCCGGCACCACCACCAATTTCTTCGGCAACAAAAACGTGGCCGAAAACGCCATCCCGATGAAGAACGTGAGCGAAGCCATGGGCTTGCGCAACGCCCTGCTCGAGAACTTCGAACGCGCCCTCACCTGCTCGTCTGAAACCGAGCGTCAGGAGCTGCTCAACGTCGTCATTGTCGGCGGCGGCGCCACGGGTGTGGAAGTGGCCGGCGCCCTGTCGGAGATGAAAAACTACGTCCTGCCCAAGGACTATCCCGACATGCCTGCCAGCCTGATGAACATCTACCTCATCGAAGCCGGTCCCCGTCTGCTGGGCGCCATGAGCGAAGAAACCTCCGCCCACGTCAAGAAGTTCCTCCAGGGCATGGGCGTCAACGTCCTGCTCAACAAGATGGTCACCGACTACTCCGACCACCGCGTGCAACTCAAAGACGGCACGCAAATCGCCACCCGCACCTTCATTTGGGTGAGCGGCGTGGCCGCCGAAAGCGTAGGCAACCTCTCGGCCGACCACCTCGGCCGCGGACGCCGCATCATCGTCGACAAATACAACCGCGTCGAAGGCCTCGACGGCGTCTATGCCATCGGCGACCAGTGCATCATGCCTGAAGGCGATCCCAAATGGCCGGGTGGACACCCGCAGTTGGCACAAGTCGCCATTCAGCAGGGCCAACTTCTCGCGCGCAACCTCAAAGCCACCCTCAAAGGCAAACCCCTCAAACCCTTCCGCTACAAGAATCTCGGCACCATGGCCACCGTGGGTCGCAACCGCGCCGTCGCCGAATTCAGCTCCATGAAGATGGCCGGTTTCTTCGCCTGGCTCATGTGGCTCGTCGTCCACCTGCGCAGCATCCTCGGCATCCGCAACAAGACGGTCGTTCTCTTCAACTGGATCTGGAACTATTTCTCCTACGCCCAGTCCCTGCGCCTCATCGTCTACGCCCGCAAGGCCAAAGAAGTCATCGACCGCCAGGCTCGTTTGGCCTCTCAACACTGGGGCCGCGACCTGCAAAGCGAAGGCATCGACGCCGAAGAGCACACCGCCGCCGCTCCCTCCTCCCCCACTCCGTCCACGCAAGCGCCGCAGGCCTGAACACGCTGCGACAATCTCCTAACTCCCTATGGCTCAACCCACCTCCTCTTCACCCCGCCGCGCCCTCGTGGTACTCAGCGGCGGACAGGACTCCACCACCTGCCTCTTTTGGGCACTGCAACGTTTCAACGAAGTGTACGCCCTGAGCTTCACCTACGGACAGAAACACACCCACGAGGTAGACATCGCCGCCGAAATCTGCGCCGAACAACAGGTGCCCTATGAAGTGATGGATGTGCCTCTCCTCGGCCAACTCGGCAGCAACTCCCTCACCGACACCACCCTCGAGATGGACACCGACAAACCTGCCGGCGGCCCGCCCAACACCTTCGTGCCCGGGCGCAATCTCTTCTTCCTCAGCATCGCCGCCGTCTATGCGCGTGAGCGCGGCATCTTCGATCTCGTCACCGGCGTGGGACAAACTGACTTCTCGGGCTACCCCGATTGTCGCGACAACTTCATCAAGAGTCTCAACGTCACGCTCAATCTGGCCATGGACGAACAGTTCCGCCTGCACACCCCGCTCATGTGGCTCGACAAAGCGCAGACCTGGGCCCTGGCCGACCGTCTCGGCGTGCTCGAGCTCATCCGCACGCGCACCCTCACCTGCTACAACGGCGTGGTGGGCGACGGTTGCGGACACTGCCCCGCGTGCAAACTGCGCCGAGAGGGGCTCGAACTCTATTTGCAAACAAAAAAATAACTCCTTCTTTCTCCCTATGTCCACCCGCGAAACAGAAGGCTTGCAACACCTCGGCAGCCAAGGCACACAATATCCCGACGACTACGCTCCCGAAGTGCTCGAAACCTTCATCAACAAGCATCCCGACAACGACTATTGGGTGCGCTTCAACTGCCCGGAGTTCACCTCTCTCTGCCCCATCACCGGCCAACCCGACTTTGCCGAGATTCGCATCTCCTACATTCCCGGCGAGCGCATGGTAGAAAGCAAGAGCCTGAAACTCTATCTCTTCTCCTTCCGCAACCACGGCGACTTCCATGAAGACTGCGTCAATGTCATCATGAAAGACCTCGTGCGCCTCATGCAACCCAAATACATCGAGGTCACCGGTCTCTTCACCCCCCGCGGCGGCATCAGCATCTTCCCCTATGCCAACTACGGCCGCCCCGGCACCAAATACGAAGCCCTGGCCGACGAACGCCTGCGCCGTCACGACATGTAAACATAACTTGTCTCGATGAACAACTTCCGCAATTTGCTCCAATGGATCTGGCACTATCGCTTCCCCGCCGTGTTCCTCCTTTTCTTCGTTTTTGCAGGCTTTCTGGGCGACTTCAGTTTCTACCAGTACTGGTCGCTGAAACGACAAAATGCCGAACTGAGCGAACGCATCGCGCAGTACCATAAGGAATACGACAGCGACTCGCGCGAACTGCATCTCCTCGAGACGTCCGAAGAGGCAGTTGAGAAGGTGGCTCGCGTGAATCTGCTCATGAAAAACGAGAACGAAGACGTCTACGTTGTCGTCGAAGAATGAGCCACTCGTGCTCTTGTGCTTACCGCCCCGCGCCCGCTCACTCTTTCGCAAGCACAGCGATGCAGCGACAAGCATCTGCCACGACCAAGCACCGGGTATTGTGCACTCCACATGCGCTGCCCACCTCACTCTCCCCTTCTCCATTCGGTTCTCACCGTTTCGTTCCCCACATGAAACCACTCTCTCAACTGCAATCCCTCGCTTTCACCCTCGGCGGCCTACTCCTGCTCGTAGGTGCCCTGCTCCCCATGGTGCCGACGCTCTCGGACTTCGCTCCCTACGTGTTTTGCGCCGGCGCGCTCCTCTTCGGCACGCTCCAACTGGTACAACGCTACGAAGGGCGCAACGTCACGGTGCGCCGCCTGCGCCGCCAGCAAATGCTCGGTGCCTGCCTCCTCATGATCTCAGCCTGTCTGCTGCTCGTCACCGCCTTTCGCCTGCTCCCCCTTCGGGGCGGAGAGTGGAAAGTGGTACTGGCCATTGCTGCCGTGCTCGAGCTCTACACCGCCTTCCGCCTACCCACCGAATTGGAAAAGGAGGAAAAAGGCACATAGTCGCGCCCCAAGGCCTTTATTTCAATCGAGCAGTACCCCTACAGCTCCGAACCCACATAGCTCCCCAGACCGTTCATTTACGGTCCGGGGAGCTGTCTGTATAACCGGGTGCCGTTGGTCCTCCGCTCTCCGGGACCTGCTTGCATGTCGGGGTGCACCATAAGCGTTCTCCGCGACCGAAAAGCCGTTCATCCCCGCGACACGTCTGCTCCCCACCGCAAAGGGGAGCACACAGCGCGACAACTCTGCAAAAATCTCGCACACGCATCCGATTGAGTCGATGAGCGTCTACGTCTTCCCCGCTCGCTCCATCCTTGTCGACAACTTGTGTACCCGCCTCGCGCGCACGCGCGCGTGCACACCTGCGCATACACCTACGCGCGCCTCAGGCGGTTTTAGTTTTTCATCTTCACACTTCACCTACATCTCACAGTGTATCAGTTGGATATGGGTGAACATTATAGCATCTAATCATGACGAAACACAACAACAAATATCTATAAATCATTACTTTTCAGCGGTTTACGAAAGAATATACTACTTCACCCGTTCTAAAAGTAGAAATCACAAACAATATATATCTGTTTATCAATTGATTATATATCAGCATTTGAATAAGAACTCTCTAATCTCGTTTACTTTTACGCTCTTCATCAAATCATCCGTCACCGACAAGTTCACTCTCCTCTCCACCATACTTCCCTGAATATCAACGGAGAACTGTGCAGAAACGCCCAAGAAGTGAAGGGAATCACCCCGTTTTCTCACAAAGTCTTCACCCCTATCTTTCTTTGAATCAAGAAGTTGGCGCACACGGGTGAAGAGGTGAAGGAAAAAATCGAAAACTGACTGAGGCGCGCGTACGCGCGCACGCGAAGGGGCTGTGCACACTGCCGGCGATGCGGACATCCTATTCGGAGGCGAGGACACACTTCGCCCTTACCGTGAGCCATATTCCCTCATCGTGACACTACACATGTACGCAGAGCATGCCCTCGAGGCGGCGCGTGCAAAACGCGCAGCACAGGAGAAAATCAGAACATCGTGCACTACACCGCAACCAAGGCGTGAGAGAGCTCCACTCGTCACCACAAAACGGCCCCGACGAGCGCGCACAAAAAAGCATCCCCTGCTGTCCTCATCGGAAAGCAGGGGATGCCGACTCTTGAGCTTAGTGCTCAAACGACGTCATTCGGCTTAGAAGTTGTAGTAGAAGCCGAGGTTTACGTCCGTGGTGCTGAAACGGTAGCCGTATTGCTCCACCTCGTTGCGCTTGCGGTAGCCGAGTTCACCGAAGCTGGCCACGAAGTTCCAGTTGCGGTTGAGGTCAACGGAGAGACCGGGGCGTACGCCTACCGACCAGCCGAACTTGCTGCCGGAAACAGCTTCTTTGGAAGCCCAGTTGAAGCCGAGCGCACCGTCAACGATGAAGCTCACAGCGCCCACACGGCAAGCCGTGTAACGGAGATAGGGGTTGAACTCGAATACCGACGAGTTGTTCTTGTCTCCCTTCGGATCGTCGAGCGTATAGCTGATAGAAGTACCGATGGCCGTGTTGTTGCTCAGCTTGTAACCGATTTCGGGAGCGAGCGTCACTTCGGTTTTCACGTCTTTGGTGCCCCAGAGACCGAGTTTACCACCGAGATATACCTGTGCGTTAGATGCGAGTGTTCCGCCTACGAGGGCGAGGGCGAGTACGATTTTCTTCATTGTCGTAATCTTTTTATTGTTGGTCAATAGAATCGCTCCGGCGCCATCCTTCTTTCACCCGAGAGCAAAAGTAGAATATCGGGAGGCGATCCGTTTACAAGGGCGAAAGTAGGCAGTTCGGCCGTTCTTGACAAAAAACGAAAGGCACATTCGCATCAAACTAAGCTATTTTAAGAATAAAGATACTTATTCCTTTCCAAAACAGCCATTTCGCTCAAATCGGCTTCAACGACATCGCGCACCACAACGAAGGGTTGTGATGCGCGACACGAAACGAGGGGGCGAAATCGCCGAATTCAGAAAATGAACTTCACCACGTCGTTGAAGATGCCCAAGGCCATGAGCGCTAAGACGAAGTAGAAACCGATCGTGTTGACGCGTTCAATCACCTTGTCGGAGAATCTGCGGCGCGTGATCATCTCGAGCAACGTAATAAAGATGTATCCGCCGTCGAGCATGGGGATGGGCAGGAAGTTCATGAAGGCCAGCATCAGGGAGATGAAGGCCGTGAGTTGCCAGAAGGCGGCCCAGTTCCACGCAGCGGGGAAGAGACTGCCGATGGTACCGAAGGAGCCCACGCTCTTCACGCCGTCGGCCGAGAAGAGGTAGCGCAAATCGCTCACATAGCCCGAAAGCACCTTCCATCCGTGGGCAGCGCCGGCCGGGAAGCAGGTGGCCAGGTTGTAGCGCACGGTGTCCGTGCGATAGTCCATGAGCACGTTGTGCTTGAAGAGTCCGAGTTTGCCCTCGGGGGTGAGGGCGAAGCGGAGTGTGTCGGCCGTTGTAGCGCCGCGGTGCTTCACCACGAGCGTCGTGGCCAGCCATTTCGGGTCGGCCTTGCCCTGTGCCGCCGTGATGCGATCCTGCACCACACCGAGCTGTTGGTCGATTTGGTTCCAGGTTGTCACCGCTTTGCCATTGAGCGCCACAATGCTGTCGCCGGCGCGCACACCGGCTTTGGCTGCGGGGCTACCTGCCATGGCCGAGTCCACCACCGAAGGCAAAGTCAGGGCGACGAAAGGCGGTTGCTCCTTGAGCATCTTGAGCAAATCGACACGGCCGTCGACATTCACCGTGGCGGGACGGCCATCGCGGAGCACATGGATGACTTTCGCGCTCCCCAAGTCGCGCAACAGCTGTGCGTTGTCGAGATACGTGTAGGTTTTGTCGTCGGCTCCCACGATCAGGTCACCGTCGCGGAAGCCCATTTGCTTGGCCACGGTGTTGAAGGAGTAACCGTGCTGCACGGCCGTGACCGGCGTGCGCTGTTCGCCCCAAGCCAGGAGTACCATGGCGTAAATGAAGAGGGCCACCAAGAAATTGACCAGCACACCGCCCACCATGACGAGCAAGCGCTGCCAAGCCGGCTTGTTTTTGAAGAGTTGATTGGCCGGCACTTCGGCTTCTTCGCGTTTCACCGCGTCGGCATCGGTGCTTTCGTCGACCATGCCGGCGATTTCCACGTAACCGCCGAAGGGCAACCAACCGATGGCGAATTTCGTGCCGCCCCATGTGCCGAGGGGCAACGCCAAGCGCTTACCGCCTTTCCAGAAGTCGAAGAAAAGACAAAAGCGGTGCACGCGAATGCCGAAAAGCTTCGCGAAAAAGAAGTGGCCCCCCTCGTGAAGGATGACGAGCAGCGAGATGCTGAGCACCAATTGGAGGGCTTTGATCAAGAATGTTTCCATCAAAAAAGAGCTTGCAGGAAGGAATAGAATGAATTAGTTGAGATAGCCGGCCACCAATCGGCGCACCTCAGCATCGGAGGCGAGGTAGTCGCTGAGCGATGCGCGCTGGCAGCGCGTGGCGTCGGCCATGGCGCGACGAATCAGGCGCGGGATGTCGAGAAACCCGACGGCGCCGCGTCGGAATGCCGCATTGGCCACTTCGTTGGCTGCGTTCACCACACACGGTAGGTTGCCGCCGGCCGCGATGGCCTCGTAAGCGATGCGCAGGCAGTCGAATTTGTCGAAGTCGGGGCGCTCGAACGTGAGGCGGCCGAGGGCGGCCAGATCCAAACGCTCACCGCTGAGCGACAAACGGCGCGGGAACGACAAGGCATATTGAATGGGCAGGCGCATATCGGGCACGCCGAGCTGAGCCTTCACGCCCCCGTCGGCCAGTTGCACCGCGCTGTGCACGATGCTTTCGGGGTGCACCAGCACTTCGATGCGCTCCGGTTCCACGCCGAAGAGCCATTTGGCTTCGATCATCTCGAAGCCCTTGTTCATCATCGTGGCGCTGTCGATCGTGATCTTGGCGCCCATCTCCCAGTTGGGGTGTTTCAGGGCGCGCGCCGCGGTAACGTTCGCCAACTCCTCGATGGGCGTCGTGCGGAAGGGGCCTCCCGAGGCGGTGAGGAGGATTTTGTCGATGGCATTGCCGTCTTCGCCCACCAAGCTCTGGAAGATGGCGCTGTGCTCGCTGTCCACGGGCAGAATCGGCGCGCGGTGTTTCACAGCGAGTTCCGTAATGAGTTCGCCCGCCACAACGAGCGTTTCCTTGTTGGCCAGTGCGATGGTTTTGCCGGCCTCGATGGCCGCGACGGTGGGGCGGAGTCCGGCGAAACCCACCATGGCCGTCACCACCACATCGACATCCGGCAGACTCGCCGCGTCACCAATGGCTTCGGCACCCGCCCACACTTTAATCGGTAGGTCGGCCAGTGCCTCGCGCACCGTTTCGTAGCGCGATTCGTCGGCGATGACCACCACTTCGGGGTGAAATTCGCGGGCTTGCGCGATCAGTAATTCGGCATTGTGCCCCGCCGTGAGGGCATAGGCCTCGTATTCGTCAGCATGTTCGCGCACCACGTCGAGGGTTTGCGTGCCGATGGATCCGGTCGAACCGAGGATGGCAATTCTTTTCATCGTTTTGTTGACATTCAGTCGTTAAGGTCGATCAGTCCGTCGGGCACATCGAGCAAGAGCAGTCGGGCGCGGAGATCATAGTCCACCACGAAATCGTCGTGCAGCGGGAGGAGCACCTCTTCGCCGTCGTGCGTTTCGACCGTGAGCAGGGTGTTGGCCGTTGTGGTTTCGACGTGGCGCACCGTGCCGAGCTCGAGGGTCGGCAGTCCTCCTTCGCCTTCTTCGTCGCCGGTCTCAGCCTCTGCGTCGAGTGCGCCGTGATCGACCAGGAGCACTTGGAAGCCGGTGAAAGCCCGAAGCGACGAAACGGTCTCTTCGTCCTCGGCGGGGCGGGCATCGAGGGGGTAATAGACGGTGTGTCCCACAAGTTCCCGCGCGGCGGTGTCGCTGTCGATCCCGTCGAGCGTAAACAAAGCCGATTCGCTCCCTTTGAAACGATAGTCTTCGAGGAAGAACGGCACGTAGAGTCCGTCGATCTTGAGAAATACATAGCCGGCTTCACCGCGATCGAAGACATCGTCGGTGAACTGCAGTTCGATTTCGCCGTGGATGCCGTGCGTGCGGGTGAATCGCCCGATGGAAAAAACGTCGGAGTCTGAAATCATGAGAAGAGGCAGGAACCTAAAAAATTATTCGAGGCGGGTGATGCAGGCACCCAGGGCGTTGAGACGGTCTTCGATGTGCTCATAGCCACGATCGATCTGGCCTACGTTGTCAATGCGGCTCGTTCCGTCGGCACTGAGGGCGGCGATGAGCAGCGCGATGCCTGCGCGAATGTCGGGGCTGGCCATGCGGCGAGCTTTCAGCTGCAGATTGAAGTCGTGGCCCACCACAACGGCGCGGTGCGGGTCGCACAAAATGATCTGCGCGCCCATGTCGATGAGTTTGTCAACGAAGAAGAGGCGGCTTTCAAACATCTTTTGGTGGAAAAGCACGCTGCCCTTGGCCTGCGTGGCCACGACGAGCAGAATCGAAAGGAGGTCGGGGGTGAGTCCCGGCCAGGGCGCGTCGGCCAGCGTCATGAAAGAGCCGTCGATGAACGATTCGATTTGATAATGCTGCGGGCCGGGGATGTAAAGGTCGTCGTCGCGCTCCTCGACCGTCACGCCGAGGCGACGAAAGGCGTCGGGGATGAGTCCGAGATCGCGGCGCGACACGTTTTTAATGGTGATGCCGTCGCCCACCATCGCGCCGATGCCGATGAACGAGCCGATCTCGATCATGTCGGGCAGGATGCGGTGGTCGGCGCCATGGAGTTGGGGCGTGCCCACCACCGTAAGGCGGTTGGAGGCGATGCCCGAAATGTTGGCACCCATGCGGTTGAGCAGGTGACAGAGCTGCTGAATGTAGGGTTCGCAGGCCGCATTGTAGATGGTTGTGGTGCCTTCGGCGAGCACAGCGGCCATGACGATGTTGGCCGTCCCGGTCACCGACGCTTCGTCGAGGAGCATGTAGGCGCCGCGCAGGCGTTCGGCCTCGATCTCAAAGAGTTCGTGCTCGCTGTCCACGTGAAACTGCGCGCCGAGCTTTTGCAATCCGAAAAAATGCGTGTCGAGTCGTCGACGGCCGATTTTGTCGCCGCCGGGCTTGCTGATCACTGCCCGACCGAAGCGGGCCACGAGCGGGCCGATGGTGAGAATCGAACCGCGCAACGACGAACAACGGGCCAGATATTCCTCCGAACGGAGGTAATCGAGGTCGATTTGGTCGGCGCGGAAGGTGATGTCGCCCGGCGCATTGCGGCGCACGTAGACGCCGATGTCTTGCAGCAGACGAATCAAGTTGTTGACGTCGACAATGTCGGGCACGTTGGTCAGGCGCACCTCCTGATCGGTGAGCAGCGTGGCGCAGATCACTTGCAACGCTTCGTTTTTGGCTCCTTGCGGTTCGATTTCGCCTCGGAGACGGCGGTTGCCTTCAATGAGAAAAGAGGCCATGCGGGTGAGTTTTAGTGGGGTGTGTGAATCAAGACGGCTGCAGTGCGCGCATCACCTCGGCGGAGGGGATGCGCCCTTCGGTGCAGAAGTCGATGTCCTTGGCCAGGCGTTCGATTTCGGTCACTCCGCCTCGCATTTCGGCGAGGTTGAGTTGCATGCGAGCGGCCAAATCGCACAACTGTCGGGCGCGCACCTCGGCATCGGGCTCGTCGGCGATGCGGTTCATCCACGTTTGCAGCAAGTGGCCGTAGTGGCGGAAGCGCAAACGGTGGGTGGGATAAGTCAAACGCTCCGCTTGTGCGGCGGCGGGTGCGCGATCCACCTCCACGGGCCAATCGATGTCGAGCGCGTAGTCGGTGAGTTGGGCGAGGTGGTTCCACAATTTTTCGTTCACCTCACGCGAATCGGCGGGTTGTCGGCTGACGATGCGCATGGTTTCGACGATGCGTGCGGCATAGGCCGTGCGTTCTGCCCGGTCGCTGAGCGTGAGGGCGTGTTCCACCATGAGTTGCACTTCACGGCCGTAGGCTTTCATGCGCACAGGGGCTTTCTGCGTGTTGTATTCCATAGAAACCGAACGTGTCAAAACAGTTTTTTGGGCAAAGACGTTTGAAATTCCTTGAGATAGAAGGGCTCGAAATAGGCCAGATCGACGAAACGCCCTTCGAGAAAGGCGCGTTCGGCGAGCGGAGCCATGTGGCGCGCCAGCGGATGCACGTTGTCGACGAAACGAGCGTTGGGGTGATCGATCACGGCCTTGCACTTTTCGGCGCCGTCGCCCATGAAATAAACGGGCGCACGGTCGAGCCACTCGCGATAAGTGTCGGCCGTGACGATGTCGGCCCCCACTTCGCGCACGGTGTGCAGCGCGCGATCATATACTGCGGCGTAAACCTCCATGCGGCGCGCGTCGATCATGGGCACGAGCAGGGCATCGTCGGGCATATCGTCGTCGTAGAGCAACGGTCCCACGGTGATGAGCTGCAGCGTGGGCACGGCAATGAGGGGCACATTGCGGGCGTAGGCCACCCCTTTGGCGGTGGAAAGCCCGATGCGCAGGCCGGTGTAGCTGCCCGGTCCGCTCGACACGGCGACGGCGTCGAGGGGGATGGCGTGGCTCTCGGCGAAACTCAATGCTTCGTCGACGAAAGGAGCCAAAACGGCCGCATGGGAGGGGCCTTCGAGGGTTTGCTGTTCGAAGATCACCTGCGAATCTTCCGACACGGCGACGGAACAAACGGAGGTGGAGGTTTCTATGTGGAGAATGCAGGACATGGCTGAGGGATTTTTCGGCGTCCTCGTTCCGCGACTCCAACGGGAGGGAAACGGACGCTCGCTTTTCAATCTGCGAATTTAAGGCTTTTCGGCTGATACACAAAGTTTCCACGGCGAAAAGCCGCGCGCCGCCCTGCATAAGGCACACGGCGCGCGCGAATCTCCCCGAATATCACCCTACGGCGCGGAGCGTCCCTGCACCGCACCCCGCCTCTCGGCACGCCACCGCCCGGGTGCTCCGCGCAACAAGGTGGGGATTCGCGTCTTCCTCCCGCCCCGACGCAGCGCCGTCCGCAGCACCTGCGAAAACTCGGCGAGATGTCCCGAAAAGTCCCCGTGAATTGCGGAAAAAGTCCCAATTATCGGCGAAAAACGGGGCGTTTTCTTCCCGTCTCCTCCACCCCGCCGCGCGCACTCCGAGACTTGAACGGCACGGCGCCCCGTTTTCCGTTTGCACCGGGCTTGCGCCGTGGCGCGCCCCGCGTCGAAACACTGTTTGTGCCCGCCGAATGGCCGAAAACCGGAGAGAAAACTACAGTCAGAAACGGAGTTTTTACCCTTTTCACGAAAGGGATTGTTCAATATTTCCTTTTCGCCAAGAAATAAATAGGCAAAATCGCCCTCACGTCCAAAAGAATACGTACCTTTGGCCTACGTACCTTTGTGTACTGCGCACCGCTCGTCCACAACGAGCGAGTCCTACGCAAATAACATCACATAACCATAACCCAAACATGAAACCTGCAAACGGCAAATTGGGTGTCATGATCGTCGGCCTCGGCGCGGTCAGCACCACCTTCATCACCGGCGTGCTGATGGCGCGCAAGGGCTTGGCAAAGCCCGTCGGTGCAATGACACAATACGACAAAATCCGCGTGGGACGCGGTGCCGAAAAGAAATACCTGAAATATGCCGACATCATCTCGCTGGCTTCGCTCGACGATCTGGTGTTCGGCGCTTGGGATGTGTATCCCGCCAACGCTTTTGAGAGCGCCGTCGACGCCGAGGTGCTGCGCGCCAAAGACATCCTCCCCGTGGAGGACGAACTGAAGGCCATTCGCCCGCTGCCCGCCGCATTCGACAAGCGCTATGCCTCTCGTTTGGACGGCAACAATGTGAAAAACTGCGCCACCCGCTGGGAAATGGTGGAAGCCCTGCGCGAAGACATTCGCCGCTTCAAGGCCGACAACGGTTGCGACCGCATTGTGGTGCTCTGGGCCGCATCGACCGAGATCTACGTTCCCATCGACGAAACGGTGCACTACCGTTTGGCCGATCTGGAAGCCGCCATGAAGGCCAACGACACCGAGCGCGTCGCGCCTTCCATGTGCTATGCCTACGCCGCCCTGGCCGAAGGTGCCCCCTTCGTGATGGGTGCACCCAACACCACGGTGGATATTCCCGCCATGTGGGAGCTGGCCGAAAAGACCCACATGCCCATCGCCGGTAAGGACTTCAAAACCGGTCAAACCTTGGTGAAGAGCGGTTTCGCCCCCATCATCGGCACCCGCTGCCTGGGACTGAACGGATGGTTCTCGACCAATATTCTCGGCAACCGCGACGGCTTGGTGCTCGACGAGCCGGCCAACTTCCACACGAAGGAGGTTTCCAAACTCTCGACCCTCGAAAGCATCCTCGTGGCCGACGAACAGCCCGACCTCTACACGGACTACTACCACAAGGTGCGCATCAACTACTATCCCCCTCGCGGCGACAGCAAGGAAGGCTGGGACAACATCGACATCTTCGGTTGGATGGGTTACCCCATGCAAGTGAAAATCAACTTCCTCTGCCGCGATTCGATTCTGGCCGCCCCGCTTTGCCTCGACCTCGTGCTGCTCATCGACGCCGCTGCCCGCGACGGCCGTTACGGCACGCAGCGCTTCCTGAGTTTCTTCCTCAAAAGCCCGCAACACGACTACACGCAAGGCGAAGTGCCCGAAAATCACCTGTTCCGCCAGTACACGAACCTCAAAAACGCCATTCGCGAAATGGGCGGTTACGAGGCTGACGAAACGGTCGACTGATTTTTCAGCCCCGCCCCTTCACACCGAGCGCGACACCTCCCTCCGGCGAGGAACCGCGCCCGGTGTTCCTCTTTTTGTAAGAGCGCTTCACCGGCGGCTATCAGCGAAAACGATAGCAGCTATCTGATCAAACCATAGAACTTCGGCACGATGCCCGAGAAGAGCGCGTAATTTTGCAGCGTCAAAACGGAAATGCTCCGCCACAGCTCACAGGCTTATCTACGTTACGGCGCATGCGCTTGACAGAACTGACTGTTATTATATTTCCATCCTGACGATTCCCGCCGCCTCGGTCGGCTTCCCAACGGGATCCCCACCGACCACTCGGAGAACAGCAGCGTTCCCTTGTGGGGCGCGCCGGGAGACGTCATCCAACGCGAATCAACTCAAAATTCATTTCATTATGTCACTTCTTGCCGCCCTTCAAGTTCAAAGCAGCCCCAGCGCTCCTTACATCATCATTGCTTTCATCGCCTTCACCGCAGCCCTCTACTGCGTGCCCACCCTCTTCCGCTTCTTCAAAAACCTCTCGAACCCTGCCCAACGCGCCGCTCAGCCCGCCGACGACACGGTGTACGTTTGCCACGACGAAGCTTTCTTGCAACCCAAAGCCTAACTCCTTCTCATCTCGCAATCGGATTCGATGAACCACTCCACGATGATGTCCGCGGCATCACCCTCTGACCCCAAAGAAATCCACGTTCGTCTCAAACACATTGCCAAGTTTTTCGGCTCCTATGCCGCTACCCTGCTGTGCAGCGGAGCCACGACAATGCGCATTGAGCGCAAACTCCGCCAAATGGCCGAAGCCTGGCACGTGCAAGCCGAATTCACCATTCTGCCCACGAACGTGATTCTCAACATCTGGGACGCCTCGGGCGACCACTCCTACAGTTGCATCTCACCGCTGCTGCACGGAGCCCTAAATTTCGATCTCATCACGCGTCTCAGCCGCCTAAGCGACGACGTCTTCACGCAGAACCTCGTGCCTGCCGAAGCCGTTCGCCGCTTTGATGCGATTAAAAACATCCCTCGCTTCTCTTCGTTCGCCGTACTGGTCTTGGCCTCTGCGGCCAATGCCTCTTTCTGCCGGCTCTTCGGCGGCGACTGGGCCGCCATCGGCATTGTGTTTGCCGCCACCTTCTGCGGTTTCTTTGTCAAACAGCGCCTTTCGAGCTGGAAAATGGACTATCGCGCCGTGACCATCATCTCTGCTGTGACGGCCGCGGTGATTTCTTGCGTCGGCTACGTCATTCCCGATCTTTCCACCACGCCCGACATCGCTTTGGGCACCAGTGTGCTCTATCTTGTGCCGGGAGTGCCGTTTTGCAACTTCGTCAACGATTTGCTCTACGGGCACTACATCTGCGCTTTCAGCCGCTTCGTGCAGGCCATGATGATCACCGTGAGTCTTTCGATCGGGTTGGTGTTGGCTTTGTTGATGCTCAACATCCGCATGCTCTGACCCGTTTCGGCCTTTGCCCCACTTTTCTCCCCTTCCCCCCACAACGATAGTCCATTCTCCATGTCAACTCTTCTCGATTTGCTCAACGACGGCTTCTTTGCCGCCATTGCCGCCATCGGTTTCGCGAGCATCAGCAACCCCAAACGCAGCACATTTTGGTCGCTCGGCCTGCTTGCCGCCCTCGGCCACGTCACGCGCTTCATCCTTATGCACTATTTTGACGTGCACATCGCCTTGGCTTCGTTTGCCGGCGGCTTGATCATCGGCATCGTCTCCATCCCCATGTCGACGGTGGTGAATTCGCCCGCCGAAACCCTCTCCTTCCCTGCGCTGCTCCCCATGGTGCCGGGAAAATTTGCCTACGGTTCGATACAAGCGCTCGTGGAATGCATGAGCCATAAGACCGAAGACCATTTCAACCACTATTTTTATCTGCTCAACTACAACTGGATCACCTGTGTGCTGACGATTGTGCTGATGGTCATCGGGGTGACGATTCCGCTCTTCACGTTCCGCAACCACGGCCTGGTGATGTTGCGCCGTATGCGCGACGAACTCCTCGCTGCGGCCCACCTTCGTTCGTCGCACCACTGATTTTCGTCCGAACATGGAACTTCGACAGCTCCGCTACTTCGTGAAAGTGGCCGAATGCCAAAGCTTTTCGGAAGCCGCGCGACAGTTGCACATCACACAAAGCACCCTCTCACAACAAACCCGACAGTTGGAGGACGAACTGGGGGTGCAGCTGCTCGCACGCGACTCCCACCACGTGGAACTCACCGACGTGGGGAGCGCTTTCCTACCTTCTGTGCTACGCGCCCTGGCTGAGGTGGAAGCTTGTGTGGACAGCATCAGCGAAGTGACGCACTTGGTGCGCGGCACCATCAACATTGGCGCCACTTATACCTTCAGTCCGATTCTCAAAGAGGCGATTCTCGCCTTCATCAAGGCGTTTCCGCAAGTACGTCTCAATGTGGTGAGCCAATCGATGAGCGATTTGATGGAAATGCTCATCAAGCATGAGCTGGACGTGGTGTTGTCTTACAAACCCTCGCAACACTACACGCAAATCGAGTCGCATTATCTTTTTGACAACGAACTTTGCGCCGTGGTGAGCGACACGCATCCGCTTGCCGGCCGTGCTGCCGTGGAACTCGCCGACTTGACGCATCACCGCATGGCACTTCCCGCCCCGGGACTGCAGGCGCGCAACAAATTCGACATGCTGGTGCGCGGCACACAGCACGAATTCAACGTCTGCCTGGAGATCAACGACGTGAATGCCCTGATTAGTTTGGTGCGCGACAGTCGTTTGGTCACAGTGCTCTCAACCGCCACCGTTTCGCAGGTGGATGGCGTGGCCACGATCCCCATTGCCGGCGTAGACAGCAGCGAAATGGAAGGCTGCTACCACTTTTTGCGCGGCAGCTACCGCAAAGTGGCCACCAAAGAGTTCTTGCGCATCCTCTCGGAAAGCAAGTCTTACGGCATGGCGCAAATGAATGTGGAATAACTTGGGCGATTGCGCCGCACGGCGGCCGTGCACGGCCCTTTCTCCCAATGCAACGAACCGGCTTCTCCGCGCGAGAGCCGGTTCGTTGCGCATAATGCGCCACCTGGCACGCCGATCCAAACAAAGCCTCCCCCGCAAGTCCAGAACTTGCGGGGGAGGCTTATATATAAAGGAAGGGAAAAAACTGCTATGTACGAAGAGAGATTCCTACATCAGGGCACGGCCGGACGAAAAGGGGCGATACTCATTATATATAAGGAGTGCGCGCAACGCACATCCGGACGTGAGGCGCAAGGAAGCGCGATCACTCAATCACTTCGGGCTATTTCTGCCGTTCGGGCGCCGCGTTTTCCTTCTTACCGCTGAAGAGGAAGAAGAAAAGCACGCCGATCAGCAAGGCATAGCCGGCGAAAATGAACCATACACTCGACCAATCTCCCACTTGGAAGCCGTCTTTGTTCTCGGTGTAGCAATTCACCACAGCTTGTGCGCCGAGGGTGCCGATGGAAGCCCCGATGCCGTTGGTCATAAGCATGAAGAGACCTTGTGCACTCGAGCGGATTGATCCGTCACATTCCTTATCTACAAACAGCGAACCGGAGACATTGAAAAAGTCGAAGGCGACGCCGTAGACAATCATCGAAAGAATCAGGAAAATCACACCCGGGAAAGCCGGAACACCGACGGCGAAGAAGCCGAAACGTAGCACCCAAGCGAACATGGCTATGAGCATTACGGTCTTAATCCCGAAACGTTTCAAGAAGAAGGGGATGAGGAGAATGCAGAAAGTCTCGCTGATTTGCGAAAGAGAGATCAATACATTGGCGTGTTCCACGAACCATTGGCCGCGGAATGCGGCTTCTGCACCGAAACTACTGATGAAGGGGTTGGCAAATCCGTTGGTGATCTGCAAACTGACGCCGAGGAACATGGAAAAGAGGAAGAAGAGCGCCATCCGCTTGTGGCGGAAGAGCTTAAACGCATCGAGTCCCATGGCTTGCACCAGGCCTTTTTTCTCGCTGCCCTTGTTTACGGGGCAAGAAGGTAGGGTCAAAGCGTAGGCAGCCAGCATAAAACTCCAGAAAGCCGAGACAAAAAATTGCACATGCGTCTGTTGCCAACCCAACAAGTCGACAATCCACATCGAAACAATGAAACCGATGGTGCCGAAGATGCGGATGGGCGGGAAATCTTTCACGGTGTCGAGTCCGGAACGCTCAAGCGCATTGTAAGACACGGAGTTCGACAGCGCCAAGGTGGGCATGTAGGCCGCCACACTGAGCGTGTACCAGGGGAAAATGTCGGCAAACGCAACGTGTTCTCCCATGCCGATCCAGCCAACTACGATCATAAAGACAGCAGCCAGGAGATGACAAAGCGACAACATGCGCTGTGCCTGCACGAAACGGTCGGCGATCATGCCGACAAGGGCGGGCATAAAGATGGAAACAATCCCTTGGACGGAATAAAACCACCCGATATTGGCTCCCATTTCCTTTCCGGCCAAAAAAGACCCCATGGAAGTGAGGTAAGCTCCCCACACAGCGAACTCTAAGAAGTTCATCGCGATCAAACGCGACTTGATATTCGAACTATTCATGGAAATAACAATGCGATTACAGGGAGCGAAGTTACATCATTTTGCAAAGAGGACAAAGCAAATCGGGAAATTTCAAAACCGCACGGCGCAAAAAAGAGGGCGAAAATTAGCTTTTCGTCCTCTGTCTTTGCGTATTCAGTTTGTTCTTGGCCGAGATCGCGCTGTTTGCCCGCGGATTTCGGCCGTCGGCCGGGGGCTTTCGAGAAAAGGACTGAACAAAAAACCACAGATTTGCGGCGAATGCACCGCAAAACGGAGGTTATTCGTCCTCAGTCCACACTTTGTCGTGCTTTCCTTGGGTGAAGATGTCGTTTTCGTCGTCAATGGTTTTGCCGGACTCGCGATCAACTCTCAAAGTCTTGGCCGATTCTTGCATCAATCCATTCTCCGATGACAAACGCACCAGCTGAAGGAGGGGGGCTGTGTAAATTCGCTTCATTATATACTATAGTTCCGTTGATATTCCGAATGCGCTTCACGGTGTCCCGCCGATGCGATCGGCGAAACACCGTGGATGCGATTCTCTCATCCTCAATCCCACCCTCATGCGGGAGGAAAGAAGACACGACAAGCGCCCCAATCAGAGTTCGAGGTCTCCGCCGTGGATTTCGTGCCAAGGCAGTCCCTGCTTGTTGAGTTCTTCCATGAAAGGATCGGGATCAAACTCCTCGACGTTGTGGACGCCGGGCTTGTTCCACTTGCCTTCCATGAACAAACGGGCTCCGATGCAAGCGGGCACGCCGGTGGTGTAGCTCACCCCCTGCATTCCCGTTTCGTCGTAGGCAGCTTGGTGCGAACAGTTGTTGTAAATGTAGTAGGTTTGTTCCTTGCCGTCTTTCAAACCCCGGATGCGGCAACCGATCGACGTCTCGCCTTCGTAGTTTTCGCCCAGGTCTTGCGGGTTGGGCAGCACGGCCTTGAGGAATTGCAGGGGCTGAATCATGTGTCCCTCGTAGTTGATGGGCACAATCGAGTCCATGCCGATGTTTTGAATCACGCGCAAATGGGTGAGATACTCCTGTCCGAAGGTCATCCAAAAGCGAGCTCGCTTGATTGTGGGGAAGTTGATGACCAAGCTCTCGATCTCTTCGTGGTGCAGCAGGTAACTTTCGCGCGGTCCGATGCCGGGATAGGTCAAAGGCCGGTGGATTTCGAGCGGTTCCGTCTCCACCCACTTGCCATTCTCCCAATAAAGTCCTTTTTGCGTGATCTCGCGGATGTTAATCTCGGGGTTGAAGTTGGTGGCAAAGGCTTTGTGGTGGTCTCCCGCGTTACAATCGACGATATCCAGGTACTGAATTTCGTCGAAGTGGTGCTTTGCGGCGTAGGCCGTGAAGATGGAGGTCACGCCCGGGTCGAAACCGCAGCCGAGAATGGCACAAAGTCCGGCTTTCTCGAAGCGATCACGATAAGCCCACTGCCACGAGTACTCAAAATGCGCCTCATCCTTCGGTTCGTAGTTAGCGGTGTCGAGATAGTTGCAGCCGGTTTGGAGACAAGCCTCCATGATGGTGAGATCCTGGTAGGGCAAAGCCAGGTTCATGACCAGCTGCGGTTTGAACTCATTGAAGAGACGAACGAGTTGCTCCACATCGTCGGCATCTACCTGCGCGGTGCGAATATCGTTGCGCAGCCCCATGTCGGCAATGCGTTGGGCAATCGCCTTGCACTTGGATTCTGTGCGGCTGGCGATCATGATTTCGTCGAAGACATCGCTATTTTTTGCGACTTTGACAGCGGCCACGGTGGCAACGCCGCCGGCGCCGATGATGAGTACTTTTCCCATTGTGTTTGCGTATCGTAATTGTTTGTGTGATTGCAGTGATCGGAATTTCATCCCGTTCGCGCAAAGTTATTGATTTTCACGCGATCGCACAAGTTCACGGCGCTTTTTTTGCAGCTTCTCAGAGAAATGCGTTCCGGTTCACCGGGCGCTGACTTCGTCGGCGCGGATGCCGAGTGCCGCCGTGAGCGAATAGCCGAGCAGTTCCTGTGCAAATCCTCGTCCGCTGAGGGGCTGCATGGTGAAGAGGGTGATTTCCTTGCGTCCCGCGTCGGTTCCGTCCTCGCGCTTGGGCGGTTGCGCACAGAGCCCCTTGATTCGTGCGGCAAGTCGCGTACTTTCGGGGGTGAACCCGTCGAGATCGGCCACGAGCATCACCCGATCGGCGTCGGCGTCCAGGAGCATTTGCTCAAACACCTCGACGATCAAATCGTCGTGATCCACCACCGGTTCGACGGCAAGTGCCGAGAGCGAGAATTCGCCCAGCCTGTCGGCAAAAGCCTTGCCGTTGATTTCGTCGGCGAAGTGTGCAGGCGTGAAGTTTTGCATCTGTGCGGTCTCGGGTCGATGGATGAAATACACCCGAATCTCGTTGTCGGCGGTTTGCGCTTCGCCTTCTGCGGGCAGCAAGCCGCCGTCGAGCGCCACATAGTCGAGCCAATCGGCGAGCGGCGCGGGAGGAATGCGCCGACCGAGCATGCGTTCGAAGTTGACAATGAGGTCAAACGCCACGCGTTCCACGTAGTCGGCGTCGACCAGCAGGGTATGGTGTGCCATAAGTCTATAGGGTTCAGTTGGTGTGTTGGGGGGGCGCCACTGCCGCCATGCGGTTGCGCGCCATTTTTCATTTTCCGAATTCGGCATGTCCCGCCGCCGCGTCGTCGTAGATCGCGCGGCGCAGTTCTTCAGGCGAAACCGGCACGGGACGGCGCGAGAGTTCGGGCACGTTGTAGCTCTTCATGCGCAGCCAATTGTGCTCGGGATCTTCTTGCGGCAGCAAGAAAGCCTTGTGTGCCTGCCCGTTGCGATCGAAATAGGCGATGCACGGGCGCGTGAAATTCCCATCCAACCGTCGGGAGGAGAACACAATCCACCGGCCGTTGCTGCTCCACGTGTGATAAGAGTCCACCTCCGGACTGTTGGCTGCCCGGAGCGGGTAGAAAGCCCCCGTCTTGAGGTCCTTCACCCAGAGATCACTGCTCTTGTGCCAGATATGAAATTGGCCGAAATCGCCGAGTGTGATGAGCAGATAGCGGCCGTCGGGACTGATGCGCGGGAGCGTTCCGCTCTTGCCCATGGTGCGGCAATCCACTTCGAGGCGCGGCGCGCCGAAGGTGCGCGTGCGGGCGTCAAAAGGCACCGACATCACATTGTAGCGCACCTCGCGATAGGCATCGAGCACCGCATCTTGGCGCGCGTCGTCGCTGAGGCGTGCCGAATCGCTCATGGTTTCGAATTTCGGGAAGGGCGCCGCACAATAATATAAGCGGCTGCCGTCGGGCGCCCACGCCGGGAAGGTCTCCATGACTGCGGGGGTGCGAAACACATTGCTCAACTTGTTGCGCTGCACATCGTAGAAGAGCAGATCGGAATCGTAGTCTACGACCTCTACCTTCTGCGCATTGTTCAGACGGAAGGCTTGTCCGGTCTTGTTGCTCGAGAACACCACCCACGGTTGGCGGGGATGCCAGGCGGGATACACGCTGCCGCCCAAGACACTGTCGCACTTCATGTCGACGCGTCGAATGTTTTTGCCCTCGATGAAGACCGTGCCGCCGTGTTTCGAGCGCACGTGGAAGAGCATGCGCCCGGTGGTGCCGTGCGCCTGCGGGGTGTGGCAGTTCACACAGTGGTTGTTCTCCTCCTCGAAGGTGTCGTTGTTCTCATAAATGGGGTGCTCGTCGAAATTGGTGAGGTTGCGTTCGTACAATCCCAGCTGACGATACAGTTCATAGGAGGGCTCGATGAGTCGGTAGGTGAGAAAAGAATCGATGGGCTCTGCGGCCACGGTCCATTTCCAGGCCGGGTGCTGCAGCCACTGCCCTTCGTGCTGTGTGAAGACCTCCACACTCAGTTGCCCCCCGCGGTTGTCGGTGAGCAAACGTCGCCACTCGGTCGAGTCGAAGCGGAGTTTTCCCGCCGTTTCAGCTTCGGCCACGAGGGGTTCTCCGCGCTGCCCTTTGATTTGCACCACGATTTCATCGGCCGGGTTGTTCACTTGAAAATTGAGCGGGGCGATGTTGGGTGGAATCACCACATCACGATAGTCGGGGAAGACCGATGCCTGTTGCGCGGTGGGCTGCGCCGCGTCGGGCACCCGCACCGTCGATCGACAAGCGGCCAAGGCCACCACCAGAAGCACGCATCCGAGCACTTTCGCCCACGAGGAACACAATCTATTTCGCTTCATAAGGATCTGCAAGATATGGATTTCGACCGTCGGCCCGTCAGTTCACGCCGACACCTTGGCTCTGCTGTTCGGAGGAGACGAGGTTGCCACAATAATAATAGTACATATACGTGCCGAGCCAGCGTTCGCGCAAGGCCTCGGCCATGTCTTTGCGCGACTGCTCGCGCTGTTCGGGGGTCATGCGCTCACGTCCGGTGAGGAAGGGGGCCGCATCTTGCACGAAAGCTTGGAACTCGCTTTGCGTCAGTTCGTTCACTTCGGGGAAATAGTTCAGCACGCCCTCTCGTTTCACGGCCGCCACCATGATGGCCTGCAAGACAATCGGGGTGAATTGCACCTTGCCACGCAGCACTTGTATGCGAGCCAGGAAAGTATCGAGGTCTTTGGCATAGAGACTCGCGGCGACTGCCGTGATGAGCGTGGCTTCGCTACCGGTGGGCGTGGCCAAATTGTAACCGATCACGGTGGGTTGACGGAAGGACTGCTCGAAGGCATCGATTTTAGGCCGCAGTTGGTCGATGCGCGCCAGGGTGGCATCGGTTTGTCGCAGGGAGGCATCGTGCAGCACCGCCCGATAACGTTCGACAAAATCGTGGCAAAACGGCATGTGGTCGATGAGATTGAGGTAGCGTCCGGCCAAGCGTTTCTCGCCGTTGAGGAGGGCACAGATGGCCATGCGCTTAAAGTTGTGGAGTCGCGGGCCGTATTGCACCGTGTTGTCCATCGAAAGTCGATAGGCCGTGTTGAGCAATCCGGCATGCAGGGTGAGATCGGCCAGATAGTTCACCCCCTCATCGTTGCCGCCCACATTACGCAGGTGCAAATCGGGATAATCATAGGGGATGGCAAAAAGCCCGTCCAACAAACGGTCGGTGTGTTCGAGTGCCACGGCGTTGAAGGCGGCCACACTCCGCGAAGGTCGTCGCGTGGCCTGTGCCGTTTCGATCATGGCGTCCCAATCTTCGTCGTCGAGCTCGTTTTGCATGCGGCAAGACATGCGCACATTGTCACGCTCCAACACGGCGAAGAGCGAAACGCCCGCATAGGCCGCCAGGGGCAAGAGGAGCAGGAGGCGCCGCCAGCCCTTGCGCCGCATCGGCGTTGCGGGTGGTTGCGCGGCCGATCGGGAGAATCGGCGCCACAGTGCGCAGCCGCCGGCCAAAACAGCCGCAGCCCCCAAGAGCGCCACGGTGCGCAAGACGAAGGTCGACGGTTCGGTGCGCAAATACAGGTCGAAGCCATCGGCCACACACCAGGCCATCACAGCCAAAGGCGGCAACCAGCCCCACCCTTCTCCGCGATGACGCACCGGCAAACTGCGTTCGATGAGCCACGCAGTAGCGGTGAGCAGCAGGGCCAACAGCGTGCCGCCTAGCCAACGGTTCAGGAAAACCAACAGGAGATAGCGCGCGCCCCAAATGGCATAGGCGCCGGGCAGGCGCAAGACGTAGGTCATGGGCGTGCGCTCGGCGCAAACATAATTTTCGTCGGCGATGTGGCGAAACACCTCACCATAGGTGAGCGTGGCGAAGAGCCACAACAGCACGAAGCCCACCGCGTAGTACAACACGGGGGTCCAAGCTCGGGGGCGAAGCGGGGCGGCACTCTGCGGCGCCGCGGGGGTGTGGGGTTTTCCTTTCATGGGGTAGATTGAAGCCCCCCGCACGCAAGTGGGAAATGCGAATGTGGCGCGGGGATCTCTGCGGCAAATTTACAAGAAAAGGGTGAAACTACCAATTTTTGACGCCTCGAATGTACATTCTCGCGCTTCCGGGTTCGTTTTCGTCCCCGTTTATCAGTGCTTCCGCGCGATTTATCGCGCGAAAAAGCGCAACACGAAGAAAAAAGTGCTAACTTTGGCACAAAAGTCCCCGTAAAAAGAAGAAAAACGGGGAGCTTTTCGGCAAAAGTTGCGCACCTGCGCACACCGCTCGGCTTCCCGCCTTCGGAACTCCCCTTCCACGGCCTCCTCCGCCCCCGCTTTCTCCGCCCCGTTCGCACGTCTGCCCGATCTCTCGCACCTCCACCGGACGGTGTGGGCGGTGTTTGGGCCACGCCTCACGCTGCCACGCGAAATGCTCCCGTCGCTCACACGAGGAAGGACGTTCGCTTGGAATTGCACGCCCCCATGCCCGAAGACATCCCGTTCACAGACACCAACTCGGGAAGAACGCAGCGCATGATAGAGAAGCAGACAAGAAAATGCCATAAGATTAAGAACGCGCGCACGCGTAAGGCGATTCGAACCACGGAAACGGCCGCGCAGAACCTCCACAGCTTTTTGAGAAATGCCGAAGGACGGGAGAGAAATGGTTGAGCAATATCACGCTTCTACGCAAGGCCATGTGCAGACCTCCCCTACCGCAATCAGCGCGCGGGAAGGAACTGCACAAAACCACTACCTATGCGCTACATATGGGAATTATACACACTGAGAATCAGAACATACGACGTAAAACTCCACCGCGATACATCAAATTCAATGAAGGAGAAGACGTGACTTCTACTTTATAAGAAAAGATTGTTCGTTTTTTCCTTTTCCAACCCTACCATTCCGACAAAAGTCCTATCTTTGCCCCAAGCAAACAAGAAAACAATCATCGATTCATGAGAAAACTATATGTTCTCCTCCTCAGTCTCGCGCTGACTAGCCTATCGAGCCGCGCCACCTCGGCCACAGACGACGGCGCCCTCACGCTCGACAGTTGCCGGCAGCTGGCATTGCAACACAACAAGGCGTTGCAGATGTCGCAACTGGGCATTGACAAAGCCCGCGAGGTACATGCCGCCGCCCGAACGAACTATCTGCCTAAAATCTCGGGCGTGGCCGCCTACGTTCACACGGGCGATGAACTTTCGATCCTCACCACCGACCAGAAATCGGCGCTGACCAACCTCGGTTCGCAGTTGGGCGCGGGTTTCTCGCCCGAATTCATGCAGCGGGTGCAGCAACTTGTGGCGGCCCACCCCGATCTCGCTCCGCTCGTGCAACGCGCGCAACAAACCGGCGCCGCTTTGCAGCAAGGACTGAACGGTGTGGGGCGCGATCTGGCGCAACGCTTCGAGACCGACACGCGCAATGTGGCCGTGGGTGCGGTGCTCTTCACCCAACCGCTCTACATGGGCGGAAAAATTCGCGCCTACGACCGCATCACCGGCTATGCCGAGCAGTTGGCCGGCGAAAAGCTGCGCGCCGACCGCCAGGAGGTGATTCTCAGTGTGGACAAAGCGTACTGGCAGGTGGTGAGCCTGACGCACAAGACGCGTTTGGCCACGGCCTACCGCGACATGCTGCAACATCTGGACAGCGACGTGCAGAAAATGGTGAAGGAAGGCGTGGCCACGCGCGCGAACGCACTGTCGGTGAGCGTCGAACTGAACAAAGCCGAGATGACGCTTACGCGCGCCGAGGACGGTTTGAGCCTCTCGCGCATGCTTTTGGCTCAACTTTGCGGACTGCCGATCGACACCACGCTGCACCTCGTCGACGAACGCCTCAGCGACCTGCCGACTTCTACAGCCGGCGTGCAGGCCGACGCCGAGACAGCCATGGGTGCCCGCCCCGAATTGCGACAACTGGGGCTCGCCCAATCGATCTACGCCGAGAAGGTGAAGGTGGAGCGCGCCGCTTTCCTCCCCACCCTGGCCTTGACGGGCGGATATGGCATGACCTATCCGAGTATGTTCAACGGCTTCGAGAAAAAGCTGAAAGGCACCTGGAGTGTGGGGCTGCTGCTGAAGGTTCCCATCTGGGAATGGGGAGAAGGTAAGCACAAAGTGGCCGCCGCCAAGGCCGATGCGGCTGTGGCCGGACTGCAACTGCAAGAGGCGCGCGAAAAAATCACGCTTCAAGTGAACCAAACGGCGCTGGCCGTGAATCAGGCGGTGAAGAAACTCGCGCTGACCGAGAAAAGCCAAAGCCGGGCAGAAGAGAACCTGCGCATGGCTCGCGTGGGATTCAAAGAAGGGGTGGTGACCACCTCCGACTTGCTGGCGGCACAAACGGCATGGCTGGCAGCACAAAGCGACAAAATCGACGCGCAAATCGACATTCGCATAGCCCGCGCCGTCTATAATAAAGCGCTCGGCCAATAAAGCTCGGCACAACGTCCCTCACTCACCGCTGTGTGCGCAGCGCGCGCCTCGATGCCGCGCACCGGCCTTTCTCCTTTCAACTCCTAACGCTGTCAAAACAGCACCAAACACAATGAAGAAACAAGCTCCCAATTATATCCCCGCCATCCTGCTCATCGTGGCGGTCATTGTCATCACCGCCATCTGCGGTTTCTACGCCTTTCGCCCTCAGCCCGAAGTGATTCAGGGACAAGCTGAAGTGACGGAGTATCGCGTGTCGAGCAAAGTGCCCGGTCGCGTGAAACGCATCCTGGTCGAAGAAGGACAACAGGTGCACGCCGGCGACACCCTCGCCATTCTCGAGGCGCCGGAGGTGAATGCGAAACTCACCCAGGCCGAGGCGGCCGAAGATGCCGCCGCCGCACAAAGCCGGAAGGCCGACAAGGGCGCGCGCGAGGAACAGAAACGCGGCGCCTACGAGATGTGGCAAAAGGCCAAGGCCGGTCGCGAGGTGATGGAGAAGAGTTATGCCCGCGTGAAGCGACTGCACGACGAAGGGGTGGTGACTTCGCAAAAGCTCGACGAGGTGACAGCACAGCGCGACGCGGCCATTGCCACGGAACGCGCGGCCAAATCGCAATATGACATGGCGGTGAACGGAGCGCAGATTGAAGATCGCGAAGCGGCCGCCGCACTCGCGGCACGCGCCGGGGGAGCCATTCGCGAAGTGAAGAGTTATCTGAAAGAAACGGTGCTCGTGGCCGCACTCGATGGGGAAGTGACCGACATCTTCCCCTCGATCGGCGAACTCGTGGGCACCGGCGCACCGGTGATGAACGTGGCGCTGATGAACAAGCTGTGGGTGTCGTTCAATGTGCGCGAAGACAAACTGTCCACGCTCCGTGTGGGACAAGAAGTGGAAGGTTTCGTGCCGGCACTGGGCGACAAGACCGTGAAACTGCGCATCGCGAGCATGAAGGATGTGGGCAGCTACGCCGTGTGGCGCGCTTCGAAATCGACGGGTCAGTATGATTTGAAAACCTTCCGCGTGAAAGCCACACCGACGCAAAACGTCGAGGGGTTGCGCCCCGGCATGACGGTGGTGCTGCGATGAGGTTCGACGGCCACGGGACACCGACAGCGCGCCTGTGCGGTGTTCCCCTATATTCCTCTCACGACGACAAACGATGAAAAAGGTATTCTTACGCGAGTTGCGACGCATCTGCACCCGCCCCATCTACCTATTTTGCATGGTGGGGGTGCCGCTGTTTTGCACCCTGCTACTCACCACGCTGATGGGGCAAGGTTTGCCGGCCGACATGCCGGTGGGTTTGGTCGATCTGGACAACAGTGTGACCACTCGCTCGCTGGCTTCGAATCTCGATGCCTTTCAAAACACGCACATCGTGGAGCACTATGCCTCGCCCGAGGAAGCCATCCACGCCATGCGCCGCGGCGAAATCTACGCCTTCTACTATGTTCCCGAGGGAACGACGCGCAAACTGCTGCGACAGGAGGCGCCCACGGTGTCGTTCTACACCAACAACGCTTATCTCATGGCGGGTTCCCTGCTCTACAAGGACATGCGCACCATGAGTGAGCTCATGGGGGGCGCCGCCGCCCGCTCGGTGCTCCTCGCCAAAGGGGCAACCTCGGGACAGGCCATGGCCTTTCTGCAACCGATAGTGATCGATTCGCATGCCATCGGCAATCCTGTACTCAATTATAATATCTATCTGTCGAACATTCTGCTGCCGGGCTTGCTCTCGCTGATGATTTTCTTCGTCACGGTCTTTTCGATCGGACAAGAAATCAAGGAGGGAGGTGGTCGCGCGCTGCTGATTCTTTCGAAAGGCTCGGCTTTCAAAGCCTTGTATGCCAAACTCGCGGCACAGTTTCTGATTTTCGCCCTGGTGGGTCTCTTCATCGGACTGTATCTCTACGGCGTGTTGGCCTTCCCTTGCCACTGCGGCATTCCGACCATGCTGCTGTTGCTCATTTTGATGGTGCTGGCTTCGCAGGGCTTGGGCGTGCTGATGATTTCGGCCCTGCCGAGCCCACGTTTGGGATTGAGTTTCGCCTCTCTGTGGGGCGTGATCTCGTTCAGCATTTGCGGAATGTCCTTCCCGGCCATGGCCATGTATCCGGTGCTGCACGGGTTGTCGTACCTCTTCCCGCTGCGCTACTATTATTTATTGTATGTCAACTGCGCGCTCGATGGTTTTTCACTCACCGGTGCCGCACCTTTCGTGGGTGCCCTACTGGTGTTCGCTCTCCTGCCACTACTTTTTGTGGGACGATTCCGCCAAATGATGGAGCGCATCGCCTATGAGCCCTAAACAGTCAGAGACATGAACAAAGCTTTCAGAAACACCCTCCGCGACATACTCGGTGATGGCGCACTGATCATCTTTATGGTGGTGGTGCCCATCATCTATCCGCTGGTCTATGCCCTGATCTACAATCCGGAAACGGTCCACGAAGTGCCGGTGGCCGTGGTGGACTGTGCGGGCAACGCGACGTCTCGCGATTTTTTGACCCGTCTCGATGCTTCGCCCGACGTGCGCATCGCGGTTCGTCCCTCGTCGCTCGAAGCGGCCAAGGCCGCTGTGGCCCGACGTGAGGTGTACGGCGTGGTATATATCCCCGAAGATTTCGCACGCAATTTGGCGCGGATGCAACAATCGCACGTGAACGTCTATTGCGACATGAGCGGCATGCTCTATTATAAAGCCATTCTCGCCGCTGCCACCGACGTTTCGCTCGAAATGAACGCGCGCATCAAAATACAGCGCGCCGGCAACACCACCGACCGCCAAGACCAACTCACGGCCCACCCCCTGCAATATGAGCACATTGCGCTGTTCAACCCGCAAAGTGGTTTCGCCTCGTTTCTGCTGCCCGCCGTGTTGATGCTCATCATCCAGCAAACGCTGATTCTCGGTGTGGGCATGGAGGCGGGCACGCGCCGCGAACGCATGGAACAGACCCACCGCTTCCCACCCACCGACGATTTCACCCTCGATGCGCAAGCGGAGCTCGCCGCCTCGGAAGAACGCCACAAACAAACGCGTGCCCAACGCGTGATCGAGTGGTTCCATCCGCGCCGCACTCGACTTCGCCACGCTTCGCGCCGGGCGTGGCGCAATCTGCTCGGACGCAGCGCCGCATTTTTCATGATCTACATTCCGGTGGCCGCTTTCGAAATGGGCGTCGTGCCCCACTTGTTCTCGTTCCCTCAAATCGGGCAAGCTGTCGACATCGCGCTTTTCGCCGTTCCCTTCCTCTTGGCCTGCGTCTTTTTTGCCATTGCCATCAGCGGCATCCCGAGAGGTCGCGAAAGCATCATACTCATTGCCGTCTTCACCTCGGTGCCGATGCTTTTCCTCAGTGGCGTGAGCTGGCCGGGCACGGCAATTCCCTGGTATTGGCAGACTTTGGCGGATCTCATCCCTTCGACCTTCGGCGTCAACGGTTTCGTGCGCCTCAGCACCATGGGTGCTTCGCTGGCCGACGTGCAACCGGAATACACTGCGCTGTGGATTCAGGTGCTGGCCTACGGTCTGCTGGCCTGGTGGGTGACGCGCAAAAACGAAGTGCGGAAGATTCAACTCCGCCACTACACTCCTTCGCCGGTGGTGCGAGAGGGATAAAACGCGGCCTCAACTTTCCGCCGAATCGAAGCCACGAACCCAAGGTAAACAGGGGGAAGCACTTTCATGTGCTTCCCCCTGTTGGCGTAAACCGGCACCTCCATCCCCCACTCCCCCACCGCAAAGAAGACACCCGCGTGCTTCATCGAGCGACGGGTGACTTTATAGATCGGCATCCCCGTCAGCGCCTTCGAACGTCTTGGCCGGACAACCGATTCTCCTTCACGCTTGTCCATTCCCCCACGACCACACAAAAAGGGTATCCCTCCGTCAGGAAGGATACCCTTAAAACGCATTGTAAAAGTGGAAGTTCCGTCGAACCGAGGGGGCACAGACGAGGTGCTGCCCCGCGGTCGCGGAAAACGAGGCTACAACTTATCGCATCGACTTCTTACCGTCGGTGCCCACCACGACGCCGCGCGTGTTTTCTGCGGCACGGCGACCCTGGAGGTCAAACTGACGAACCACACCCTGCGCGCGGCCTTCTGCCTTCTTCACGCCGGTCAGTTTGTCGGTCTCTTCGAGCATCCAATAAGAAGCATTGCTGTCGATGTTCCAAGGCACGAGTTTCTTCTCGCGTGCCATGTGAACCGCCTTGCGGCCGGTGAAGTTGACACCAACCAGCGAGGTACGTCCGTCAGGACGCGTGATCAGCGTGAACACACCGGCGTCCTTCATATCGGCAACCAGCGCAGGCGTCACGTTGTCCGCACCGAATTTGGGGAGATACTTCTTCGTTTTCTCATTGTAGAGCACGTATTCTCCGGGCTTACCTGCGGGGAGCAGCGCGAAGAAGAACGCATCGTCGGTTTCTTCCAAATCAGCGCCTTCGAACGCCGTCCCGTCTACCTTCGATTTGAGGTAAAGCACATTCGAACCATCGGCGGCAACATAGCCCTCATTGCGCAAGCGATAGAGCTTTTTGCTGTCGACTTCCACCTTGGGCAGCTGTTCCATCTGCGCGTTGAACTGCTCGTAAGCGGCAGCCGAGGGTGCACTTTCATAAGTGGCAGCGGCAGCAGCGGCGGCAGCGGCGGCATCCGGTGTGTACTGTCCCACATACTTGCCGGACTTCACCTCAGCGGCACGTTGTTTCACCACTTGCGTGCGGATCGAGTCAGCCACTTCCCAATTGGTGTCGGGAGCGTAGGTATAGGTGCTATCGGTGATCTGTTCGATCGAATAGTTCTTGTAAACGATCGTGTAACCTCCGTTTCCTGCCGTGCGGAACGTTTCTTCTTCGAAGATGAAGCCGAGTGTGTTGTTCTGCTGCCACGTCATAGTGGAGTAAGCCGAACCCACCTTCGACGCCTCGTGCGTACCTTCCCAGTTCTTCGCGAAATCAGCCGGCGTGTTGAAATCAGCCGGCGAAGAGAGGGGTTTGTAGTTGATACCCACGTTCGAGCGTCCGCTGGGTCCGAAGGGCACCGACTGGAGCGCGAGATACAATTTCTCGCCCGTCGCGCGCTTTTTCACCGGCACGATCATCACCTCGCCGTTGCAAGCGTTGGACGAAGCCTTCTTCAGCGAAGAGTAAGCCACACTGCCCCACTGGCCTTCGCCCGTGGCGGTGTTGGTGTAGCGATAGATGTTGTAGTAGCGTCCGCCGCCCACGCGCGAGCTGACCAAAACCGAACCATCGGGCAGTTCTTCCGCCTTGGGTTCGTCGGCACCGCTGGGCACTGCGGGGATCGTTCCCTTGCCGAGCACATTCCACGTCTTGCCGAAGTCGTCGGAATAGAGCACCCAGTTAGAGTGCGTGGTGGAGGGCGAAGTGGTGCGTCCGAGGATCACGCCGTAAACGCGGTAGTGCGAACCCACCTTCACGCGGTGACTCTGCACGAGGCGACCGCTGCCGAAGAAGAGTGATTCCACTTTTCCGAGGGGCGATTTGCCTTCTCCGTCGAAGAGCGAGTAGATGTTCTCCGTGATGTCCTCAGGCTGCGTCCACGTCGTACCGTTGTCGTGCGAATACCAGCGCGAAACCGCGATCGGCGTGGTGCGCGTAGAACCGTGGAAGCCCACCTGTCCCGATGCACTGAGGAGCAGCACCTCGCCGCTCTCGCGATCGGCCACGATGGCCGCGTCACCGTAGCCCGCATTGCGGCGACTATTGGCGTTCACGCTGTTGTCCTTGCCGAGACCCTGTGCCACAGCATGGTTCGCTGCGTCGCGAAGCACGTCAGGCGTAGACCAAGTGGCTCCGTTGTCGGTCGAACGCGAAATGAAGAGGTCGATACGTCCGGCACCGATGTCGCCGGCTCCCGTGTGGCGCGAATCCGTCACGGCCAAGACCGTACCGTTTTGCGTCGTCGTGATGGCCGGAATGCGATAAGTCACCTGCGTCGAGTTGTCGTACACGAAGACGTTCTGCTGCGGTTCGGGCTTGGCAATCGAACGCGTCACCGTGACGTAGAAATTCGTGAGCAGCGCCGCGTTGTTCGCACCGCCGAGGGTGAATTTGGCCGCATCCGTGTCGTTATTGTCGGCCGCCCAGCTGAGGTGCTGAGTCGTTTCGCTCGTGGTGAAGGTGTTGTTACCGGCCGTCACCGTGAGGTGCTTTCCGGCAGCGGCGCTCTTCGCGTCGAACTCAAAGTCATGGATCGAATAGCCGGCACCGGCCGTGAGGGTATAGTCGCTGGGCAGCACTCGGTTACCCACATAAGCCAAGAGGTCGTTGCCCGAAGCCTGCATGTTGTTGGCCACCGCCGTGAGGCGCACCTGCGGCGCCGTTTGCGTCGACGTCCAAGCGTTTTTGTAGGCACTCGTGCCCTGCGAAGTCAGCGTACCTTTGTCGGCGCTCACCTGCACACGCTGCATGGCAAAAAGGATCTGCAGGCTGCTGCCATGGTCTTGTCCCCCCGTCCAGAAGGAGAAACGCGCGTCGCGATTGTTCACCTTGTGGCTGGGTTGGCCGGAGGGATACATGTAGACGGCCGGTTTGTCGGCACCGAGATTAGTGCTCTTTTCGAACTTCCAGTCGACGTCATAGCCGGTGGTCACTCCCGTTGTGTCGCGAAGCGTCACGAGCGAACCGCCGCCGGCCTGTCCCGTCATGGTTTTGGGGGCCGTGAGCACTTTTGCCGTACCGGCCGCCTTATTATAGATGCGGTAGCCCGCTTCGGGCGTACCGACGAAACACCAAAGATCTTTGTCTTCGAGCGCTGTGTTGGTACGCGAAAGGCCGATCTGGCCGTCGTTTCCGGGATTGGAAATGATGAATCCGTTGGTCGAGATTTGCAACGTGTACCAGCGAGTGCCGGCAGCAAATTTTCCGCCCTCGATCGTTGTGGCCTCAAAAGGCGGCGTAAACACATCGGCCGCGAAGGCACCGGCTGCGCTCAGCCCGAAAGCCAGCGAAAGGAGTAGAGTTTTCTTCATGGTGAATGAATGTTTGAAGTAATAATGGGGTCAGACAGACCTTTTCCGGCCTTGGCCGTGTGCTTTTTCTCAGGAAGTCTGCTCGCACGGGAAGTCCGGCTCATCGGAAAAGTCTGTTGTTCTGTGTGTGCATGTTGTGGTCGTTCGCTCGAGGCGAAACGCGGGAGAAACGACGTCGGCCGCAGTTTGCCCCTCCGTCGAGGGTGCAAACTGCAGTGCGACGCGGAAAGATCAGTGCTGCACGAGCGCCAAGGTGTCGCTGGCGATGAGCAGTTCTTCGTCGGTGGGCACGACCACCACTTTGACGCGGCTGTCGGGCGTGGAAATGATTTGTTCGTCGCCGAAGTTGGCGCGGTTCACCTCGTAGTCCACCTTCACGCCGAGAAATTCGAGATCCTTCGTGGCGTTGTAGCGGATGTCCCACTGGTGTTCGCCCACACCGGCAGTGAAGACGATGGTGTCCAGTCCGCCCATTGCGGCGGCATAGGCACCGATATACTTTTTGATGCGGTAGCTATACATCTCGAGGGCCAAACGTGCGCGCTCATTGCCGGCCTGCGCAGCCGTTTCCACTTCGCGCATGTCGCTCGAGATGCCCGAAATGCCGAGCAGTCCCGATTTCTTGTTGAGCAACGTCTGCATTTGGTCGGGATCCAAGCCTTCGCTCTTCATGATGGCCAGCACCACCGAGGCGTCGACATCGCCGGTGCGCGTGCCCATCATCAATCCCTCGAGCGGCGTGAGGCCCATCGAGGTGTCGATGCACTTACCGCCGTCGACGGCCGAAACCGACGCGCCGTTACCGATGTGGCAAGTGACAATTTTCTGCGATTCGGGCTTCACGCCGAGCAATTTGCACACGCGGTCGGTGACAAAGCGGTGGCTCGTGCCGTGTGCGCCCCAACGGCGGATGTTGTTCTTCTCGTAATACTCGTAAGGCACGGCATACATGTAGGCCTTGGCGGGCATGGTCTGGTGGAACGAGGTGTCGAAGACAAACACATTGGGCATGTTGGGCACCACGGCCTTGACGGCGTTGTAGCCTTTGAGGGCGGGGGGGTTGTGGAGCGGCGCGAGATCCATGTAGGTTTTCCACTCCTCGAGCATGTCGTCCGTCACCAGACGGCTCTCTGCGAAGCGTCCGCCGGCCACAATGCGGTGTCCGGCCGCGGCGATCTCGTCGATGCTCGAAATGGCACCATACTGCGGATCGAGCAGCGTGTCAAACATTTTTTTGATCCCTTCGGTGTGCGTGGGGCAATCGAAGTCGAGGGTCACCTTTTCGCCGTTGACCGTAGTTTTGAGGAAAGCGCCGGGCAATCCCACACGCTCGATGCCACCGGCGGCGAGCACACTGCGATCGTCCATTTCGTAGAGTTTGTATTTGATGGAGCTGGAACCGCAGTTGATGACAAGTATTTTCATTGGATGAGTTGCAAACTGATGAATAGGTTGGGAGGTGGAGCTGATGCGTTGGCGTGCGGCTCAACGGGCTTTGGCCGCAATGGCCTGGTTGGCGGTGATGGCCACCATAATATAGATATCCTGCTGGCAGCAACCGCGCGAAAGATCGTTGACAGGACGCGCGATACCCTGCAGGATGGGGCCGATGGCTTCGGCGTGTCCGAGGCGTTCCACGAGTTTGTAGGCGATGTTGCCCACCTCGAGTCGCGGAGCCACGAGCACATTGGCATGTCCGGCCACCTCGCTGCCCGGGGCCTTAAATTCGCCCACCGAGGGAACGAGTGCGGCATCGGCCTGCAGTTCGCCGTCGATTTTGAGTTCGGGACGCAAGCGGCGGGCGATGTTGAGCGCCTCCACCACTTTGTCCACATCTTCGTGCTTGGCCGACCCCTTGGTGGAGAACGAGAGCATGGCCACACGCGGCTCGATGCCGGCCACGGCCTGTGCGGTCTCGGCCGAGCAAACGGCGATTTGTGCCAACTGTTCGGCGTCGGGCACGGGCGTGACAGCCACGTCGCCCATCACTACCACACCGTTCTCACCGTATTCGGTGGCTTGGGTGAGGAGGAGCATCGCACCGCTCACGCAGGTGATGCCGGGGGCCGTTTTGATGATTTGGAGTGCGGGACGCAGCACGTCGCCGGTGGTGTGGAGCGCGCCGGCCAACTGTCCGTCGGCATCACCTGCTTTGATCATCAGGCAGCCCAGATAGAGGGGATTTTCCACCAGCACGCGCGCCTGCTCGAGGGTCATGCCTTTCTTGGCACGGAGCTCCGCCAGGAGTTGTGCATAGGCTTCTTTCTTGGGGTGGTCGAGCGGGTCGATCACCGTGGCTTTTTCCAGGTGTTGGAGGCCCTTATCTTGTGCCAATTTGGCGATTTCTGCGGGGTTCCCGATCAGGATCAGATCGGCCACACCGTCGGCCAGGATACGGTCGGCGGCCTGAATCGTGCGTTCTTCCGTGCCTTCGGGCAGGACGATGCGTTGCTTGTCGGCTCGGGCGCGAGCCACCAGTTGTTCTATCAGTGCCATGATTTGTGCATTAGTATTCGATGGGCGTCGGTGGGCTTTGTCCAAAAAGAGCATCGGCGCAGATACGCTGCAAATGTACGAAAAAAAACGGCGCGGGCGATGTTTCGACCTCATTTTTTGAAACTCTGCTTTGCACACCTTCGCTTCACGCCCATTTCTTTCCCCACTACCCGGGAAAATCTCCCATCTTTTCTTCGAAAACGCGGAACCACCGCACACAACTTCCCAACCTGCGACGCCCCCTTCGCCGACGGCGAGTTCACCCGTTCGACCTCCCCGTCGTTTCCGGACGAGACGTACATGCGACGGTGAAGACACTCTCGCGCGCAACGCGCATAACGCACACAACAGCCGGTTTTCGTTTTTTGCCTTCACGCCTTCACGCACCCATCACAAGCAGCTCATTCACAGATTATTAAGTGTGAAGACTTTTATATCGGACACCTTCACTCGCCTTCACCCCCTTTTCGCTCCATCGTCAGCGCACGCCGGCACGTCGCATCGCGCACCCATGGGTCATCGCACCGACAAGAGACGGAGGTGAAGGCTTCGCGCCCAAAACCTTCACCTCTATCTGCATGGATCACAACATTTTGCGACACACAGGTGAAGAGGTGAAGGCAAAAAACGAAAACCGACTGATGCGCGCGCGTGAGGAACCGTCGAAAATTGACAGGGGAAAAATTTGTCGATCCTGACAAAATTCACTACATTTGCCCAGATCATCATCCAACCCCTCCATTCCCCACCATGCGAACTCTACTCCGCTCCCTTCTCACCCTCCTGCTGCTCATCGGCTATCTTCCCCTCGGCGCACGCCGCCTCACGCCCGCCGAAGTACCCGCCGCCCAAGATCGCGCGTGGCAGGCTTGGCGCGCCCGCCTGGCCGCCGACCACTCATTCCAACTCCCCCCTCTCAGTCCGCTGGGCACCGCCGCACCGGGCGAGGTGCAAATCCCCGCACAGCTGGAGCCCGACGCCACCATGCAGTTCTACTACGGCACGAAAGGCCAGCGCCCCGAAGCGGGCTGGCCGCTGTTTCTCTACCTCCACGGCAGCGGTTCGCCCGACGATGAGTGGAACGTGAGTCGCGAGTGGGCACTGCGGTTTGCCGATGCCCCCTCGGCCTATTTCATCCCCCGCATTCCCCGCACGGGCGCTTGGTATCGCTGGTATCAGGCCTCGAAACAGTGGGCCTGGGAGCAACTGCTGCAACGCGCCCTGGCTTCGCCAGAGATCGACCCCACCCGTCTCTACGTTTTCGGCATCTCCGAGGGCGGCTACGGTTCGCAGCGCCTGGCTTCGTTCTATGCCGACTACTGGGCCGCGGCGGGTCCGATGGCGGGCGGCGAGCCGCTCATGAACGCCCCGGTGGTCAACTGCGAGCACATCGGTTTTTCGCTCCTCACCGGTCAGTTGGACCAGCAATTCTGCCGCGACCGGCTCACCCAAGTGGCGGCGCAGGAATTTGACGCGGCGGCACGCACGCACCCCGGTGCCTTCCGCCACCGCATCGAACTCGTTCCCGGCGCAGGCCACGGCTTCAACTACAGCCCCACTACCCCATGGTTGGCCGGTTTCCGCCGTGTGACGCGCCCGCGCTCCTTCACGTGGGAGAATTTCCCGATGGGAGGCCGCTACCGCACGGGCTTCTACAACCTCGCCGTCGACGCACCGCAACCCACCGACACGCCTTCGCCGCTCGGCCCCGACGGCGTGAACCACTACGACGCCACGGCGCCGCGCCGCGTCTACACACTGCGCATCGAGCAGAACCGCATCGATCTGCGTGTCGAGGAGGTGACCTACACCGTCACGGAACGTGGCGGCGAATGGGGCATCCCGCTCCGCTTCAAGCGCACGCTGCGTCCGGCCGACAGCGGCGAGGTGCGCATCTTCTTGGACAGTAAGTTGGTGAACTTCGACCGCCCCGTCACGGTGCGCGTCAACGGCACGGTGCGCTTCGAAGGTCGCGTGCCGCTCACCGACGAAAGCATCGCCCAGTCGATCGATCTCTTCCACGATCCGCTGCGCCTCTACCCCGCTTGCGTCAAAGTGAAGTGGTGCAAATGGGGCGGAGTGACCAATATGGATCGCAAATAAGGGCGGCGGCCTCCGCTCTTTCGCCCACCGCTTTTCCACCGCGATGCAACTCTTCACACCCGTGGCGCTCCCGCCCGTGCCGTTTCGGCTGACACCCGCCTCGCGAGTGCTCACGCTGGGTTCGTGCTTCGCCCAACACATCGGGCAGCACATTGCCGCGGCGCTCCCCGACGGGCATGCCCTCGTCAATCCCTTCGGTCCGCTCTATGCACCGCAGGTCATCGCCCACCACCTTCGCCTCTTGCTCGACACTGCGCCGCTGCCCGACGCCACCTATTTCGAAGGCGTCGAGGGCATGTGGCACAACCGGTGGTTTTCGACCCACGTTTCGTCGGCCGAGTTCGCGACCTGCCGCCGCCTCACGACCGATGCGCTCAGTGCGGCACGCGACCTGCTGCGCCGCGCCGATGTGCTCGTGCTCACGCTCGGCACCGACCGCTGCTATCGTTTGCCGGACGGCCGGCTCGTGGCCAACTGCCACAAACAACCGGCGGCGACCTTCACCGAACACGCGGCCGACGTCGAGACGCTCACTTCCGACCTCCGCCGTGCCCTCGACAGCCTGCGCGCGCTCCGACCGGAGTTGCAAGTGGTGTGGACCGTGAGCCCGTATCGCTACGCCAAATACGGACTGCACGCTTCGCAACTGGCCAAGGCGCGTCTGCTGCTCGCCGTCGATGCCCTTTGTGCCACCGACGAACGGTCGGTCTATTTCCCGGCCTACGAACTCCTGCTCGACGAACTGCGCGACTACCGCTATTACGCTCGCGATCTGCTCCACCCTTCCGACACGGCCGTCGAGCTCATCGGCGAACGCTTCGCCGATTGGTGCTTTGCGCCCGCACTCCACACGTTCGCACGCGAACGCGCCCGCCTGTTGCGCGCACATCAACATCGGCCTTTGCACCCCGAAAGCGACGCCCACCGGGCATTTCGTGCAAAACTCCAACGCGAGGCCGAACTTTTCAGAGCGAAATGGGGCATTTCGCCATTTTAATCGTATTTTCGCAGCACTTTTCAGCGCATAGACCACTCGCCTCGCCGACACACCGCGTGTGCCGGCGCGGCGAGTAGCCGCAAAAACTATCAGCACATGTCGTATAGCATCTCGCACATCAGCGATTTGATTTCCGCCCGACGCATCGGCACCACCGACGCAGACATCGAATGCCTGCTCACCGACAGTCGTTCGCTGGTCTTCCCCGAAACCACCTTGTTCTTTGCCCTGCGCACCGGCACGGGCGACGGCCACCGCTACATCGCCGACCTCTATCGTCGCGGTGTGCGCAACTTTGTGGTCGGCACGCTCCCCGACGACGCACAGGCCCACTATCCTGCGGCCAATTTTCTCTTGGTGGCTTCGCCGCTGCAAGCCCTCCAATCCCTCACGGAGCAGCACCGTCTGCGCTTCGACATCCCCGTGGTGGGCATCACAGGCTCGAACGGAAAAACGATAGTCAAGGAGTGGATCTACCAGTTGCTCTCCCCTTCTGAGACGGTGACGCGCAGCCCGCGCTCCTACAACTCGCAAATCGGCGTGCCGCTCTCGGTTTGGTTGCTCAACGAGCACAGCCGTGTGGCCCTATTCGAAGCCGGCATCAGTCGCCCGGGCGAAATGAGCGCCCTGCGCCACATCATTCGTCCCACCCTCGGCGTGCTCACCAATATCGGTGCCGCACATGAGGCCAATTTTGCCACTCCCGACGAAAAGTGCATGGAGAAACTCAAACTCTTCAAGCACACCGCCGCGTTGATCTACTGTGTGGACGATCCGCTCATCGATCGTTGTCTCGACGCTTCGCACTATGCGGGTCGGCGCATCGGCTGGTCGCGGCGCTCGCCCCAGGCCGCCTTCTACGCCGAGGTGATTCCGACCGCCGGACACACCGCCACCGTCGGCAGCACACCGGACACAACGCACAACGCGACGCACATTCGACTCCACGACCGCGACGGGCAGCGCATCGTGGCCTTCGACATCCCCTTTGACGACGAGGCCTCGATCGAAAATGCCATCCACACCGCCATGGTCGGCCTGGAACTCCATCTCACCCCCACACAAATCGGCGAACGCATGCCGCATCTCACTCCCGTGGCCATGCGGCTGGAAGTGAAACAAGGCGTACGCGGCCTGACGCTCATCGACGACGCCTATAATTCCGACCTCACCTCGCTCGACATCGCGCTCGACTTCTTGGCGCGCCGCAAAGAGCCCCACCATCGTTCCGTGCTGGTATTGAGCGACTTCCAGCAATCGGGCATCGACACCGAGGTGCTCTACCGCCGCGTGGCCGCACTCCTTGCTCCCCGCCAAGTGGATCTGCTCATCGGCGTGGGCACCGACGTGCGCCGCCTCGACGGACAGGTCAAATCGGAAACGCATTTCTTCGACAACACCCGCGCGCTGCTCGACAGCGGCTTGCTCGACACGCTCTCGCACGACGTGATTCTCCTCAAAGGCGCGCGAGATTTTGCGTTCGAACAAATCACCGACGAACTCTTGCTCAAAGTGCACGAAACCACCCTCGAGGTGAATCTCGGTGCGCTGGCCGACAATCTGCGTTTCTACCGCTCGTTCATGCGCCCCGAGACCAAAATCACTTGCATGATCAAGGCCGGTGCCTACGGCTGCGGCAGTGTCGAAGTGGCCCGCACCCTGCAAGATCTCGGCGTCGACTATCTGGCCGTGGCAGTGGCCGACGAGGGGGTGGAACTCCGCAAAGCAGGAATCACCGCCGGCATTCTGATCATGAATCCGGAGATGAGCGCGCTGCACACCCTCTTCAAATATAGACTCGAACCGGAGGTCTACAATTTCCGTTTGCTCGACGCGCTGGTTCGTGCGGCGCGGCGCGAAGGCATCACCCAATATCCGGTGCACATCAAGTTCGACACGGGCATGTGTCGCCTGGGATTCAACCCCGACGTCGACGTGCCGAAACTCATCGACGTGCTGCATCGCCAACAAGCATTGCGCCCGCGGTCGGTGTTCTCGCACTTTGTGGGCAGCGACTCGCCGGATTTCGACGAATTTTCGACGCGACAATTCACCATCTTCGACCGCGCCTCGCGCGAATTGCAGGCTGCTTTCCCCTATCATATATTGCGTCACATCTGCAACTCGTCGGGTATCGAACGCTTTCCCGAACGGCATCTCGACATGTGCCGCCTCGGTTTAGGCCTCTACGGCATCGATCCGATCGACAACCGCTCGCTCGACAACGTGGCCACGCTCCGCACCACCATTCTGCAGATTCGCGACGTCGCTGCCGGCACTTCGGTGGGCTACAGTCGGCGCACCGTGGTGGATCGTCCTTCGCGCATCGCCGCCATCCCCATCGGTTACGCCGACGGGCTCAATCGCCGTCTCGGCAACCGCCACGGTTTCTGCCTGGTCAACGGACAACGCGCTCCCTATGTGGGCAACATCTGCATGGATGTGTGCATGATCGACGTGACAGACATCGCCTGTCGCGAAGGCGACCGCGTGGAAATCTTCGGCGACCACCTGCCGGCCGAAACTCTCGCCCAACAACTCGACACCATCCCCTACGAAGTGCTCACTTCGGTGAGTCAACGCGTGAAACGGGTCTTTTTCCAATAACGCCGAAGGGCACCTCATCAAGAATTCCCGCACATGATCTTCTCTTCCCTCCGACAACGTCTGTTGCTGCTGCTCATCTGCCTGCTGCTCCCGGCCACGATAATGGCCGACGGCGCCGCTTCGCTCAACATCGTGATCCTCGGTGATTCCAACACCTGGTTGGGCGGCGATAACTGTACCGGTGCGCAAGGTTGGACGCGATGGTTTGCCGAACGCTTGCGCCCCGCTTCTTGTCAAAGCTATGCACGCAGCGGTGCCACGTGGACGCACACCACGTCGACACGGCACGATCTGCGCGAAAACACCGAACGCCTCTCCGACAACAATGTGGTGTTCAACCAAATCGAGCGTTTGATCGATGCTTGGAATCGCGGCCGGCAACCCGAACCGCAACTCATTATCATCTCGGCCGGCACGAACGACGCATGGTTTCCCAAGTACCGCCCCAACGTTTTCGACTGCGACGTGGCGCATGCCTTTGAGGAACCCGACAGCCTCTTCGCCCAGCGCACGCCGAACAACGTGCTCTCGCTGGCCGAAGTGGTGCGCTATGACTGCACGCTGCTCATGCGCATCTTCCCCCACGCTCAAATCGTACTGCTCACCCCCATGCAATCGACCTCCATCCCCGATATGCGGTTGTTTTCCGTGGCCGAAACCATCGCCAAGTGCGGCGATCGGCTCAGTCTCGCCGTGGTGCGACAAGACAAAGAGAGTTGCGTGAGCTCGGCGCGCGAGCGTACCGGCCGCTGCTTCACCACCGACGGCACACACACCAACATCGAAGGCGCGCGGCGCAACGGCTACTATTTGGCCAACCGCCTCTCGGCCATTCTTCAATGGTAGGCGCATTCCGCCTATCGCATAATGGTCGCCCTCTCGGCCATTCGTCTCCCTCCTTCGTCCGCGCTCTCTCCTCCTCATTGTCTATCGACACATGGTTTTCTCCGACCTCTTTTTCCTCTTTGTATTTCTTCCGCTCTTCGCCCTGCTCTACCTTCTGGCAGCCCGGCGCGATCGTCACGACTCTCTCCTGCTCGACAGTCCACAACAGGCTTATAAGAACCACGTCCTCATCCTTTTCTCCCTCATCTTCTATGCTTGGGGAGAACCGGTGTATGTTTTTCTGATGCTGGGCTGTGTGGTGTTCAATTACCTCATTGGCATCACGATCGACCGCAGTCCTGTCCCGCGTTTCTTCCTCATTCTCGGCATTCTCGGCAACCTCGCCGTGCTCGGCACGTTCAAATATGCCGATTTCATCGCGCACACCCTCAATGCTTGGGGCATCCCGGTGAGCGCTCCCGGCATTGCCCTCCCGATCGGTATCAGTTTCTACACCTTCCAGTCCATGTCGTACCTCATCGACGTGTACCGCAAAGACGCCCCCGCGCAATATCGTTTCGGGCGCCTGCTACTCTACGTGTCGATGTTCCCTCAATTGGTGGCCGGTCCCATTGTGCGCTACGGCACCGTGGCCGAAGAAATCGGCGACCGCCACATCAGCGCTTCCGACTTCGCCGAAGGGGCCTACCGCTTCCTCATCGGACTCGGAAAAAAAGTATTGCTCGCCAACCAATTCTCGGAAATCGTCGACCAGTTCCTCCGCGGTTCGCTCCACGATCTGAGCACCACCGGCGCTTGGATCGGCATTCTGGCCTTCGCCTTCCAAATTTACTTCGATTTCTCCGGTTATTCCGACATGGCCATCGGCATGGGACGCTGTTTGGGCTTTCATTTCAACGAAAACTTCGACCACCCTTACATCAGTCGCTCCATCACCGAGTTTTGGCGCCGCTGGCACATCTCGTTGGGTAGCTTTTTCCGCGACTATGTCTACATCCCCATGGGCGGAAACCGGCGGCATCAGCCCCTCAACATCCTCTGTGTCTGGTTTCTGACCGGTCTTTGGCACGGTGCGAGCTGGAACTTTGTGCTTTGGGGCCTCTATTTCGGGCTCATCGTCCTGCTGGAGAAATATACCCTGCTGCGTGTCATCCGACACATCCCCGCTCCGCTGCTCCATCTCTACAGCCTTCTCCTCATCCTCATCGGTTGGGGCATCTTCTACTTCGACGATTTCTCGCGTCTCACCAGCTTTTTCTCCATCGCTTCCGGCCACGCCGCGCGCTTCCACGACTTTGTCACCACCGGTGCCTTCTTCGACCATTTCTGGTTGTGGACGGCTGCCATTCTCCTCAGCACGCCGATTCGCAGTTGGCTCTCTTCGGCCATTCTTCGCCTGCCGCTGGCCCAACGCTACCCCGGTCAGGTGGTGCGACTGAGTTTCCGCATCATCGTCTCGGTCGCGCTGCTCACCCTCTCGGTTGCGCTGCTCGTCGGCGCCACCAACAATGCATTTATCTACACCCGATTCTAAACTCTGCGCTCGTTCGACATGAAATTCGGTAGATTCTACACCCTCTTCATCATACTCTTCTTCGCCGCCTTCGCCGTCGTGTTCAACACCTTCCCGCGCAGCGTCTACTCCCCGCTCGAAAAGCGCGAACTCGCCCAATTCCCCACCTTCACCTGGGCGCGCTTGCAGTCCGGCGCCTTCACCCGCGATGTTTCGGCCTGGTTTAGCGACAGCGAACCCTTCCGCGATCATTTCATGACCCTGAGCATGGAGGTGAAACACCGGTTGGCGCTCTCCACCGGCGAGGAGAACATCACCTTCCACGCCGCCACTCCCGATCCCGAAACGGCGGGCGGCAGCGGCTCTTCGGCCAACGATCTCGAGGCCGGCGCCTCCAACCCCGACATCGAGCCCTACCGCAACAATCTCACGGCCGACGACAACGCCAAAATCTCCAACGCCGGCATCATCGTCACGGGCAGCGGAAAGAATGTGCGCGCCCTCATGGCCTTCGGCGGCAGCAGTAAAGGTTGTGTGGGCTATGCTCGCGCCGCCAACCTCTACCACACCACCTTTCCGGGCGTGAACATCTACTGCATGCTCATTCCCACGGCCGTAGAATACTATTGTCCCGACAAAGCGCGCCGCATTTCGCGCCCGCAGTATCCCAACATCCGCGCCACCTACGCCTTACTCGATCCGGGTGTGAAGGCCGTCGACGTCTACACCCCACTCGGTCGACACGCCGCCGAGGCCATCTATTTGCGCACCGACCACCATTGGGCGCCGCTCGGCGGGTTCTACGCCGCCGAAGCCTTCGCCAAAGTGGCCGGTGTCCCTTTCAAACCACTGAGTGCCTATGATCGCAAGGTGGTTCACGGTTATGTGGGCAGCATGTACGGCTACGCCAAAGACATCGCGTTGAAAAATGCCCCCGAAGACTTCGTCTACCACGTTCCCCGCGACGTCACCTACACGGCCACCTACACCGACTACACCATCGACAAGAATTATCGCGTCGTCGGCGAAGGCCGTCCGCGCCGCGGCATCTATTTCCAGCACTATCGCGACGGAAGTCCCGGCGCCTACTGCACATTCATGGGCGGTGACACCCGTTTGGCCGTCATCCGCACCTCCACTCCCGGTCATCGCCGCCTCATCATCCTCAAAGACAGCTTCGGCAACACCCTGCCCGGCTACCTCTTCTACTCGTTCTCCGAGATCCACGTCATCGACTCCCGCTACTTCACCAAAAACATGAAGTCGTACGTGGCCGAGCACAAGATCACCGACATTCTCTTCGCCAACAACATTTTCAAGGCCTACTCTTCGCACATTTACGGCGCCTATCTACGCTTCTTGAGCCAAAGCGATCACACCCCCGCCGCTTCCACAGCAGCACCCGCCGCTCGCCCGGCCAAAGCGCATTCGGCCGAGAGCAAATCCACCGGCGAAGCAAAGAAAAATCCCTCCGCGCCCCACAAAGCAGTGCACGAAGAGAAGAAGAAAGCATCGGCCGGCACCGAAACTCCGAAGTCGGCGGCGAACACCGGCGGTGCAACTCACCACAGCACCACCTCAGGCGAACACTCCTCCGCAACGTCCACCCACGCTGCGCCCGCCGAAAAGAAATCTGAGGAGTAAACCACACGAAGGCCCGCCGCTCCATCACGTGGCGGCCCACCCTCTCCCCGCAACAACCGACAGCCGTCCGGCGAATCCCCACGATTCGCCGGACGGCTGTTTTTTTTTGCACACCCGCACTCCGTTCTCCGTCGTCAAGCGCGCATCGTTTCGACCACCACTTCCAGGTTCTCGGGCAACAAGCGCAAACCGCGCACCACATCGGCCACGTCGTCGTTCTTCACCACACAACGCACGCGCACCGTCGGGCGCAAGAGGGCCAACAGCAGCGCTTCGGCACCCCAACCCGGGCTGCGCACCTCCACTTGCTCCGCTGTCTGCGTCTTGCGCCACAGCGTGTTCCACGCCTCATCGCGCCCCGACACCACCGCACGCAGCGTCCGTGCCACATTTCTTTCCGTGGCCACGCCCTTATACCGATAGGCCGCCGCCACCGCCGGCGCAAAATCGGCCGGCGTCTCCGCGGCTGCCTTCGACAGTTCCTCGGTACGCGCCACGGCATCACGCAGTTCTTGCAACTGCACGTGCACCGCCGTCATACTATCCTCTGCATCCGTCGGTCTCAGGCGTTCGCTCAGCCCCACCACCACGCGACCGCGTTCCGCCCACGCCATTCCGGTCGGCCACACGCGCTCCGTGCCCGCCGATCTCCACACGCGATACGACAAACCGAAGTCGGCAGCCGTGCGCAACGCACGTTGCCACGTGTCGTCCCCTTCGTCCAGCCACACCACGGGGCAAAGTCCTTCGGCCGCCGCCACGCGAATCGCTTCATGGCGCGTCTCGGCACGGCCGTCGACGAGCAGTCCCGCTTTGTACAACCATTTCCGGCGCAGGCCGCGCAACCACGGTCCGTTGCCCCCCACCTGCACACAACGCGACGAGGTGGCGGCCAACAACAGCGCGTCGCTGCACGTGTGCACGGGCACCACCAGCAGTTCGCCCCCTTCTCGGTGCTCACCTGCCACGTCGGGTAGCGCAACCTCCACACCACAACGCCGACACACCGCCCAACGTGCCGCCCGGTGCACCGCCTTTCGGAAACGCGCACGACGTTTCGGCGTGGCGCGCAGCACCACCAGGCACCACCATCCGTACATCGACAGCCCCACCCCGAGCGTCGTTTCGCACAGCGCCGCCAATCCGTTGCGCCACAGGCCGCCCAGCGTCACGGGCATCGCCCATCTGCCGCTGTCTTCGCGCACCAATCGCCCGAACACCCACGGCGGCAACAGCGCAGCGGCCAGTACCACGCAGCCCATGCCCAGCACCGTGATTTCGCCCAGCGAGCGCAGCGCCGGGTGGCGAGCAATGAGCAGCGTGCCCATGCCCACAAACATGATCACGGCCGAAATCACGATTCCGCGGCGGTAGGAGGCCAACATCGGTCGGCGGTAAGTGTATTCGTAGAGCAATCCTTCCGTCACAAAGATCGAATAGTCGTCGCCCTGCCCGAAGATAAACGTGGCCAAGATCACATTCACCAAGTTGAAACGCAGATCAAGCAGATGCATCGTGCCGAGAATCCACACCCACGAGCAGGCCATCGGCAGAAAAGCCAAGAGCGCCAACTCCAATCGGCCGAACGAGAGCCAAAGGAAGCCGAACACAATCGCGCCGCACACCCAACCGATCAAATTGAAATCCACCGAAAGGCCGCGCACTCCGCTCTCGTTCATCGTCCGCACCGTGAAGGCAAAGCCCGTTCCCGCGCGTTCGGCGCGCGCATTCAGCCTTTGCGCCACACTGTCGGCCTGTTTGTGCGGCACCGTCAGCACACGCGTCACGAAACACCGGCCGTCGCGTTCCACAATCAGCGCCTCGCATTGTGCGCGCCCGAAGCGTTCCACCTCGGCGCGCGCCTCCGGCGTTCCGGCCCTGCGCACCGTGGCAAAGAAGTCGGCAAACGTGGCAGGTCGCACCCCGCGGCGCTCGGCTTCGTGCGCCAATTCCGTAGTGAGTCGCGACGCATTGCGCTGCGCAAACGCCTGCCACGCCCGTTCTCGACGCGCCTGTTCCTCCGCCGACGGCAGAAAGCGGTCCGCGCTCACCTCCGTTTTCACCGTTCCTCGGCGACGCAGCGGTTCGATGTCGCGCCCCTGCGCCTCAGACCGCCGCAAGGCCTCATCGAGCGTGCGCCCCGTCGCCGTCACATACACCGGTTCTGTCTCGCCGCTCCCGCCGCGCAGCTTCACCATCTCCGCCAACAGCTCGCGCTGTTCGGGGCGCATATAGTTGAGTCGGCGCAAATCGGCGTCGAAAGCCGTGTCGAGACTGAAATAGCCCAGCACCAACGTGAGCGCCACGCCGACGCCGGTCCACAGCGCCCAATGTCGCGCCGTTCGGCGCCTCGGTGTCACCGGTGCTTCCGCACGTTGCGCTTCGACCGCGCGCGGTGCGGGCACTTTCACCCAGTGCGGCAGCAACACCAGCACCACCGCCAGCGTTCCCACCAGCAGCGCCGCGGCAAAGAGCCCCAAGTCGCGCAAGGCCGAAGCATGCAGCGGCACCAAAGCCGCGAAGGCGCCGACCGTCGTGACGTTACCGATGAGCAAAGGCGAAGCCAGTTCGCGCAAATTGCGCCGCACGTCGCCCGCATGCCGCAAGTGGGCCACGAAGTGCAGCGGGTAGTTGATGGCAATGCCCACCGCCACCGACGAAATGCCCAGCACAATCACCGAAACACTCGTTCGCACCGTCGACAACACCGCCAATCCCAGCAGCCAACCGAGGCCGACGGTGAGCAGCACGAGACAAATGTTGCGCACATTGGGGAGCACCACCGCCAAGAAGGCCACAATGAGCACCACCGCCAGGCCGATCGCCCAAAGGCTATCGGTTTTGATCTGCCGGGCGTTGGTCACGGCGATGGTCGGCGCACCGATTTGCTGCACCTTGAGTTGCATCCCCGCGCCGTGGGGGGCGTTCGCCGGCGAAGTCCCCTGTGCCTGCGCTTCCACCGCGGCCGCCGTGGCATCGATCAGCGCCACGAGGCGCGCGTTGCGCCCCGTCTCACTGCGCCCCGCAGCACTCTCCACCAGCACCAGCGCATGCCGTCCGTCGGGGGTGAAAATGTGGTCGTCGTAGAGCGAAAAACGCTGCCCGTCGCCCCCTTGTTGCAGCGCCGCCCCCACCGGGGCAAACAATTGCAACGGGTCGCGGGCAAAAGTCTGTTCCGCCAGGTCGCCCGTGGGCATGAGCAGCGCCGTGTAGAGGCGTTCCATACCCTGCCCCACAGCGTCGGGAGCACGCACCACACGTTCCATCCGGTGCACGTCGGCCGGCAACAAGAAAGCGGGCACATGGGCATAGGCCGCCGCCGTCGTGCGTTCCATGCGCGCCAAATCCACACTCCCCGTCACGTGCGCGGCCAAATGGTCCGTGTCGGCCTGCGCTAACCGCACGGTGAAGGCATCTACGGCGGCCACCAAACTGTCGGCAGGTGCCCCGCTGAACACCACCGCAATGCGTTCACCGGCGTTGGCCTGCGCATACACCGCCGTTTCGTCGCCGTAGCGCGAAGCATCGGGCAGGAAATCGCCGATGTCTTCCTTGAAATGCGCCTGCCGCACGCCCAGTAGCAGGGCCAACAGCGCGCAGCACATCAGCCCCCACCGCAACAGGGGGCGCACATGCAACCAATCATAGAGACGAAGCAGGAAATGGGTCATTGCAATCAAGCGTGAAGGGAAAAGAAAAGAGCGACACAGCGGCCGGCAGCGGGCACTCATCGTGTGGTCTCAGCCTCACACGGGTCGTGTCGCGTCAGGTAGTCAGCGGGCGGTGCCCAACAATTCGGCGCGACGCCGCACGGGGTGAGCGTAAATGCCGAGCAGCACCTGCCGTTCCTCCGCATCGGCAAGCTCATCGAGCCGTCGGCACAAGGCTTCGCGCACCACGGGGGCATAATGCGCGCTGTGCCGCGTCGTGCCTTCGAGCAAATCGGCCGCGGCATAGTGCGTGGGCATCAAACGATAGGCACCCACGATGCGGCGGTCGAGCAGTGCGGCCACGGCCGTGGGCATTTCGCCGCGCGGCAAGGCGTCGATGCCTTCCAAGTCGGCGAGCGTCAGCGGCGGGCACACAGCCAGGTGCACACGGCCCTTGGGCGCGAGCAGTCCGGTAAGGATGCTTTGCAGATCTTCGTCGGGCGCTTTCGCGTAGGGGCCTCGGCGGCGAGCCACCACTTCGCGCGCTTTGAGCAGATCGCAGGGTTCCCATTCGTAGCTCACCGCCGTCGGCACGATGTGCAGCGCTGCCAGCCGCCGGGCGGGCGAACCCTCGCCACTGAGGGTGAGCATCTTGACCAATCCCGGGTCGGTGGCGTCAATGCCGTCCTTGGTGCGCCCGTTGCGCTGGGCGATCCACACCGACGAGTGGGCGGTTTCGATCACCTGCCGCATGTAGCGCGACAAGCGACACGAAGCGGCGTAGAACTCACGCGGGGTGCCACCGCGCTCCACACGAAACATCTTGTTCGACCGCCCCACATCGACCACCAGCGGATGGGTCATGAGGTTGGCGCCGAAGGTGATTTCGGTCGTGGGCAGGCCGAGTTGAAACAGCAGATACTGCAAAATGGCCGAATCGGCCACGATGTCACGGTGATTGGCCACAAAGAGATAGGCGCCGTCGGGACGCAGACGCTCAAAACCCTCGTGGGTGAACTGCGTGGCGGTGGTGTCGAGCATGCGCCGCACGAAGTGTTGCATCACGGCCTCCTGCAATTCGTAGGGGTTGCGCACCGCACGCACCGATTCGCGCACCGTTTCCACGTCGCGGTCGGGGAAAACGAATGCGGCCAAGCGCGCAAACAACGGATGCGCCGCCACACGGGCCATCGCGGCGGGGATTTCGGCGTCGGTGTACGGACGCATGGTTTCAAATTCGGGATCGGTCAAAATCATAGCCTCGGTTTTTTCTCAGCAAATGGGGAGTTTTCGGCAGAAAGTGGGGAGCTTTTCGCACAAAATCGGCGTGTTTTTTCGCTCCGCTGCGGTGGGCGGTCGCCACGGTCGCGGGCTCAGGACTCGTCGTGGCGGCGCAGATCGACAAACTTCACGGGTTTGCGCGATTTGGCGGGGAAATTGATGCGCGCAATGGCCTCCACGGGCAGAATCTCCACCTCCGGCGCCACGCGAATGCGCGAGCGAAAACGATCCTTGAGGAGTTTCACCAGCTGCTCCTCGCCGTGTCCCCCGTGGGCGGGATCCATCAGGCGTTTCACCTCGGCGCTGTGCTCGTCGAGGCCGATTTTCACCACCACTTCGTCAGTGCCTGCGGCCGAATCGCGCACTTCCACCACGTAGTTGTGCACAAAATCGGTGTGATCGAGCACGTCGTTCACCGCCGGTGGGTAGAGGGTGGTGCCTTTCAGCTTGATCATGTTGTGCTTCCGCCCCACCAGCGGCGTGAGTCGGTAGGCATAGCGGCCGCATTTGCACTGTTCTGCGCGTCGCGCCGCCATGTCGCCGGTGCGAAAACGCAGCAAAGGCATGCCCTCCACGCCGAGGGTGGTGACCACCACTTCGCCGGTTTCGCCGTCGGGCACGGGGCGATTGTCCTCACCGATGATTTCCACGATCACCAACTCGGGGTGCACGTGGCCGCCCATCCCGTGCGGGCACTCAGAGAAGGTGGCGCCCATCTCGGTCGAGGAGTAAGTGGTGAACAATTGTACCTCCGGCCAGCGCTCGGCAATGCGACTTCCGAGCAGATTGAGGGCGAAATGCTGATCGCGCAGCCCTTCGCCGATGCCGATGATCCGCCGAACGCTCGAACGCCGGTAGTCGATGCCGTGTTCGTCGGCATATTGCAGCAAACGGAGGATGAACGACGGCACGCACATGAGGGTGTCGGAGCCAATGCGCCGAATCGTTTCCCATTGCAACTCGGGAATGCCGTTGCCCACGCGCACCACGCCCGCACCGAGCCGACGCAGTCCGAGAAAATAGGCCATGCCAGCCATGAAACGCTTGTCGAGCGTGGTCATCAGCTGGACTATGCTGTTGCGGTCCACGCCGGCGCAGGCAAACGACTTGGCTTCGTTGAAGGCCAAGCGCTCTAAATCGGCATCGGTGCAGGCAAACGTCACCGGGCCGCCCAGGGTGCCGCTCGTGGTCACGTAGTCGATCACGGCCGACGGGGGGCAACAGAGGAAATCGGCGTTGTGGAGCTGCAAATCGCGCTTCTCGGTGAAAGGCAGTTGCTGCAAATCGTCGATGGTGCGAATCGTTTGCACGTCAATCCCCTCGCGGGCAAACATCCGACGGTAGAAGGGCGAATGTGTCGCGAGGTAATCGAGTGCGCGCCGCAACAGGTCTTCTTGAAAAGCCCGTATTTCGGCGGGCGAACGGAATTCAATGTCTTCGTTGACCATGGTTTGGATGGAAATGAGTGCGGCGCGCGGCTGCGCGAAGGCTGCCGTGCGCCACAAGGTTCAGAGTTGTCGCAAAATGGTGCCGGTGCCCAACACGGCCTCGGCGGTTTTCACGGCGTTGAGGGGCGTCCCGCAAATGCCGTGCAGGCCTACGCATTGCCCGGTGAGGAATAAATTGCGCACCTTGGTGACCACCGGCACTTGCGAGCGCATGAAATCGTGGGCATCGGCACTGATGCCGTACATCGATCCCGCTGGCGAATGATAATAGTCGCGGATGGTGAGCGGCGATGCGCTGTAAATGTGCCGACAATGCGGCGCCCACTCCGGATGCACGCGCCACAAGGCCTGCAAAAGCCGCTCGGCGTGCGCGCGCTTCCACGCTTCGTAGTCCGCTCCCCGCTGTCCGGTGCGGGTGTCGGCCCACGCTTCGACCGCCGCGGCCGACATGGGGGCGGTGAGCACCAGCCGGCGCGCAAAACGGTCGGCTTCACTGTCGGGAGGCGTCATGTAGAGAAAGCCGTGCGGCCATTCTTCGTCGGCCTCCGGCGCCATGTTCCACATGTCGCCCTGCCGTCGCATGACGTAGCCCGTGTGGTTGACATAAGGCACGCGCTCGGGCACCAATTCCACGAAGACGCAAAAGGCAGAATAGCTCACCGGCAACGAAGCCAGGCGGGTTCGATAGGCTTTGTTGAAGGCTTCGGCGTCGACCAGGCGTAGCATCTCGCGAAGATGGGTGGCGCAAATGTAACGCTCGGCCGAAAATCGGCGTCCGTCGGTAGTTTCGACGTGCGTCACGGCCCGATCGCGCACAGCAATGCGCTGCACTTCGGCTCCGCGCACCACCTTTCCGCCGCCGGCCTCCACCACTTCGATGAGGGCATCGGCCAGTGCGCGACTTTCGCCCACGAAACGCGACGGACCATTGATGTACAGCACATTGATCACGGCGTGCACATAGGCCGGCGTCCGTCCTTTCACGCCCCCATACAGGGGATTCATGTAAGCCACCAGTTCTCGCAGCCGCTCGTCCGAAATGTAGCGAGCAATAAAGGCGTCGGCAGTGAGCAAAAACTCCTCGGGCATTTCGAAAAACCCCGATTCCACCGCACGCAAATGGAACAAATCGAGACGTTCCACCAATTGGTACATCGCGGCCACGTAGTTTTGCAATTCGGTGCGGGCCTGAGGGAAATAGCGCGCCCAACTTTCGACGAACCCCTCCCTTCCTTCGGCGATGCGATAGGTGGTTTGCTCGTCCAAGAGGGTGATTTCGTCCATACATTGGGCATCGGTGTGCCGCAGCCGGAGCTTTTCGAGCACACCCAGGTGGCGACACAGCCGCCACACGTTACCTCCGGGGCGAAAACCGCCGAGTAAGTGCATGCCGGTGTCGAATTGTAGTGCGCCGCGGCGGAAAGATTGCAATCCGCCCCCGGCAATGGTGTTTTTCTCCAACACCGTCACCCGACAACCTTCGTGCGACAAGAGTGCAGCGGTGAACAATCCGCCCAAACCGCCGCCGACCACGACAATATCGGGGGGAGCGGAGGTCGACTGAGGCGAAGAAACAGCTGTGGGAGGGAGGGTTTCCATATCGAAAGACGAGGGTTTTCAGTGGATTTCCGGCGTATGGAACTTCCAAAAACGCCGATTTCATCGAGCAGCGGGGCGCTTTCCCCCGCTCGGCGGGCGCTATTCGCGAAAAGGTGCCAAGAGTCGGTCGGCTTCCACCAATTCTTTGCACACCACCAGCGTGCCGACGAGCGTTCCCAGGGCACCGTGGGCATTAATGTTCTGGCCGGCGAGAAAAAGATTGGGGAGTTTCGTGCGATGCTGCACCCGATTTGCGCCGGCCAAGGCCACATCTTGCTCCACCCCGTAGAGACTTCCGCGCGCTGTGCCCGTGTAGTCACGATAAGTGAGGGGCGTCGAGGTGTAAAATCGGCGTACGGCAGCGCGCGTCCCCGGGAATTTGGCCTCAACGGCAGCAAGGAGCTGCTCAGCCTTGGCGCGTTTCATCGCTTCGTAGGCTTCGCCGCGCCGCCCGACGCGCGTTTCGCTCCATTTTTCCACCTCTTCGTAGCGCATGTAGCCGATGATTTCGGCCGTCGTGGCGTATTTCGCGCCCGCTGTGGGGCAGAGATGCATATAAAGGTAGCCGCGGGGCCAATCCGCTGCGGTGTATTCGTCGCAATGCCACGGGTTGCCCGCCGGATACACGTAGTGGTTGCTGCGCAGATAGGGCACTTTTTCGGGCAAGAAGTCGAGATACACGGTGAAACAGCCCACCGTTTGCGGCAAAGCAGCGATGCGGCGGCGATAAGCCGGCCGAAAGGGGGCGCCTTCCTCGAGCATTTCGAGCACTCGGCGGGGATGCACGGCGGCAATGACGCAATCGGCGGGAAAAAATTGGCCGTCGGCGGTGTAAACTCCCGTGGCGCGCACGCCATCGTGGGCGATTTTCGTCACGCGGTGCCGCGTTTCCACGCGTCCGCCCCGGTTTTCGATGCTGCGCACGAGCCTTTCGGCCATTTGCTCGCTGCCGCCCACGATGCGAAAGGCACTTCGGTTGTAAAAGTCGGTGATAAAGGCGTGAGAAGTGAAGGGTGTATGCCCGAAACGCCCCGCATAGAGGGGCGCATTCCCCACCAACACGCGGCGCAAAAGCGGATCGCGCACCAAAGCTCCCACCACTTCGTCGACACTCCGCAGCCGGTAGTCCATCATGGCCTGCAACGCGGCGTCGGAAGCCGTTGCTTCGCGCAAAGGTGAGGCAGCGGCGATGTTTTCAACGAGTTGCATGTAGCGATGCAGCCCGTCGCGCTCCGCCGGAAAGGAGCTCGCCAGGGATTCCACGAAGGCTTCGGCACCGTTGGCCCAAGGAAATTCGTCGCGCCCCAGGGTGATCACGTCGTAGGCCGTGGGGTCGAGGCGCTCGAGGGGGAGTTCGTCGAGTTCGAAGCCGTGGAGCAGGCGGCGGAAGGCCTGTCCGGGGTCGGCACTCCCCACAAAATGCATGCCGGTCTCGAACTTCGCACCGGCACGCACGAAACTTTGCAGACAACCGCCCGCTTGCGCGCCCTGTTCGAGCACGGTGACGGCGAAACCGTGGCGCGCCAACAGCGCGCCGCAGGAGAGTCCGCCCAGTCCGCTACCGATGATCAGACAATGCTTCATACCTTTCTTCGAAATATCGGCGCACCCGTCGCGCCATGTCCAACGAATCGTCACTCCACAGGGGCGTTCCCGGCGCGATGCGGGCGCCAATTTCCACAACGATCCGGCCGGACGACAACACATGGGCGCGGCGGTGCAACACTTGCGAGGTGCCATGCAACACCACGGGGAGCACGTCGACGCCGAGCCGACGCGCCAGCACAAAAGCCCCTTGGTGGAAACGCCCCGTGCGCTCAGTGCACGAACGGGTCCCTTCCGGAAAAATCAACACGGAATATCCGCGCCGCACCACGTCCTCGATGCGGGCGAAATTCTCCTCAAAATCGCGGGTGGTGGGGAGATATTCGGCATAACGCAGCACCAAAGCATACAACGGGTTGCGCCAAACCCAACGTTTCGTGAGCATGACGAGCCGCGGCATGAGGGCAAGCGCGCAAAGCAGGTCGAGATGACTGCGATGGTTGAGGACAATCACCGCGGGCTCGGCGAAGTTTTCGCCGTGCGGGTTGAGGTTTTCGATTCGCACGCGGGGCAAGAGGCGCAACAATGCGCGCGCCACGGCGGCCATGCCGCGATGGAGGGCGAGACGACGGGCCTCGGTGAGCCGGAAACAGCAGAAAAACAACCAGAGTCCGGCCTGCGCCACAAGCATCACTGCGAAGAGGAGGAGCAATACCGCGAGGGTGGCGATCCATTGCAGCGCGCGCCACGGCCAAACCACGGCCAGCGCCACGGTGGTCAAGACGGTGTTGAGCAGCGAAATGCGCAGAAAATCGGCCCGGGGGCGAAAGTGGCTCACCCTTTCCTCCGCCGGCGGATAATAGACCCCGATCGGCACACTGCGCAAACGCACATTTCGCCAAGCCGCAAAGACCAACAGTTCGAGTTCCGCCTCATAGCGCGAGGTGATCCACCGCAATCCGTGCAGCGCGCGGAGTGGGTAGGCGCGAAAGCCCGTTTGCGTGTCGGGAAGTCGGCAGCCGGTTTGCACGCGGAGCCAGAAATTGCTCAGGCGGTTGGCCGTTTGGCTACCGCTGCTCATGTTGCGCGCGTTGTCAGGCCCGAATTTTCGCGGATCGAAGCGGTTGCCGACGATGATTTCGTCGGGTGTTTCGCTCACGGCCTTCGCCAGCGTCGGCACATCCTCGGGCAGGTGTTGTCCGTCGGCATCGAGGGTGATGACGTGCGTGAATCCGTTTTCTCGTGCCCACGCGAAGCCCGTGCACAACGCCGCCCCTTTGCCGCGATTCGTCGCGTGGCGCAGCACGTGCAAGTCGCCGGCCACGTCGGCCAACAGCGCCGCGGCGGGCACACGGCTCCCATCGTCGACCACCAACACGGGATAGCCCTTCGGCAACACTCCCTGCACCACATCGCGGAGGGTGGCGGCGTTGTCGAAGGTGGGAATGAGCACGCAAATTTTAGGCTTCATGGCAGAGCGAAAGTTTGGCCATCACTTGTTCGCCCCCCTCCACGGCCGCCACAATGCGGGTCGGCTCGACAGTTATGCGCACGGTGACGCGCGGTGTTGCAGTGGGAATGATCGGGGCGAGGAACTTCACGTTTTTCGCCCCGGTCATGTGCACGGGGTGTCCCACGATTTCGGCCGCCAGTTCGCACACCATCTGCATCACACACACGCCCGGCGTGATGGGATGGCCGGGGAAATGGGCGCGATAGATGAGATGATCGGCACAAAGCTCCACGTCGAAAACCGTTTGCTCGCCTTCTTGGCGACGATCCACCACGCGGAAGAGACTATTGAGGAGTTGCATGGGCAGCAGGAGGGAGGAGGGTGAGACGATAGTCGATGTTTCGGCGCGCATTGCGGTAGTCGGCCTGCGTGGTGTCGCACAGTTGTTCGAGCAGCGCGCACCAATCTCGGCGCAGCGTGCGGCGAATGTACCATTTGTCGAGCATGGGCATGATTTGTGCGAGCTGCACGCGCCGGTGCTGCGCATCGTAGGTGAAATCGAAGGCGCGGACGCCAAATTCGTTGACCACTGTGCCGGCCGCTCCGTCGGCTGTGCGCCTCAACACGCAGATGCCGGTGAAATCGGCGCGGGCGAAATGGATTTCGGCGGTCCATTCGGTGACGGTGCCCACCGAATCGGCGGCGCGCAACACGCAGGGCGGTGCGGCCACACGGGGGGCGCGGTGCAGTCCGGCGCAGGCGGTGCACAGCCACACGGCAGGCAGGAGCCCTTTAATCCACTTGAAACGCATGGGCATCGAGACGTTGGTTGACTTGCACGCCCTGCATTTCGATCACCGTGGCGTCGCCGTTGTGTTCCACCAGATCCACACGCGTGACCACGCGACGTTTGGCATCGAAACGCAGGCGCACGGTGGCAAAAAGGCGTTTGAGCGCCCCGTTGCGGGGCGTAAGCTCCGCCGTCCAGGTGCTGCCTTCGTCAAAAAGGCGCACTGCGAAGCGCCGAGTGTCGGCCAATGAACGGCCGGTCACGCTTTCGGACATGATTTGTGCAATCTGCGCGAAAATTTGACTCTGTCTTGTGTCGATGCTGTGCTTGTTTTTGCCACTGCGCACCGTGACTTTCTCTCCGTCGATGACCAAGACATAGGCCGTGGGCGCGAGATATTCCCAGCGCAGGCGGGCGGGTGCTGCGAAAATCACGCGTCCGCGCGCCGTCAGCTTGTGGTTGAGCATGCGCAACGACTTGGTTTGCACGAAATCGGCGCGCAGGGTGCGCGTGGAAGCCGCGGTGGACGTGATGGCGGCCACCATTTGTGCGGCGCGCTGCGGCGACACCGGCGTCTGCGCTCCGCACAGCGCGCAGCAACTCAGCAACAAAACGCAACAGAAGGTGCGGAGAGAAGAAAGAATTTGCATAGTAATGGGGATAAAGAGGGGGAGGGAGAGAAACCGCTCGCCCGCCGGAACACGATGGCCCGCAATTTCCGTTGGCACACTGCCCGCACGGCGGATGACAGGCGGCACTTGCGGGGCGAAAACGGGGAAGTTTTCGAAAAAAGTGGGGCGTTATGGCGCGAAAACGGGGCGTTTTCGAGTGAACATCCGCCACTTTTCGACCGACTTGCGCCGTGCGCCGAAACACACGCGCCCGCCTTCGCCGCGTTTCAGCGCGTGGTGAGCCAAACGCCGAACACAATGCAGGCACAACCCACCCAGCGCAGGGGCGGAACCTGCTCGTCAAAGACGAACACGGCCGCGATGAGGGCGAACACATAGCTCAAACTCACGGTGGGATAGGCCGTGGAAAAGGGAAACCGGCGCATGATGTAGGCCCAAAGGAGCGAAGCGGCGGCAAAACTCAGGCCGCAGAGCGCAAAACGGAGATTGGTGAACACCGCCGCGAAGAAACGCCACGACCACTCGAAGCGGCCGAAGGATTGCAGGGAGATTTTGAGCAGCACCTGCCCGATCGTGAGCAGCGCGGCCTGTACCAGGGCTAAACAATAGAGTTGCGACATAATTCGGCAGCGGACATCGGCGCGTCGAGTCGGCACAAAGCGCCGCTCGCCTCGGTGTCGAGAAAGCAAACCGTGCACTCGCCGTCTTCGTCGTGCGCGCCGACGAGTGCCTGTTCGGCTTCGCCGAGCGCCAAGAGGAGTTGCGCATCGAGCAGTGCGGCTTCGAACGACGCCTCTCCGTGGGAGAAGGTGTTGTTGTAGCCGTGCGTTCCGGTGCGGATGGCAATGAGTGCGCCGATGGTGTTGTGGGTGGAATGAATGAAGTGGGTGGGTTGCAGCAATTGTTCGTCGCGCTCCACCATTTCGCGCAGAAAAGCCTCGGTGTCGCGCACGCATCCCATGGCAGTGCCCGTCACGATGGCATCGGGATGGGGACAGTCGGCGCGTTCGAGCACGACGAGCGAGGTTTGCAGCGCGCGTTTGAGCACCCCACTCAGGCGGCGGGCCACCATCGGGGGGATTTTGGGCAACTGCTCGGGGGCCAAGTCGGCAAACCGCACGCACTGCTTGACATAGACGGGGCGCAGCGGTTGCGAGGGGGCGTCGGGCAGCACCGTGTCGCGGTGTGCCGCGGCCGCCTCGGGGGTGGCCAGGAGCAAAGCGGTGTCGTTGCCACCGAAACCGAAGGCGTTGCAGAGCGCACGCCGCAGGGGCGTGTGCGCCGGCGGGTCGACGACGGGGCGAATCAGCGAATCGTCGCCACCGTCCCACCGCAAATTGGGAGGAACGAAGCCGTGTTGCAAGGCCAAGAGGCAGATGACGGCCTCGATGCTGCCCGAGGCGCTGGTGGTGTGCCCCGTAAAGGCTTTGGTCGACGAGATGTGGGGCAGGTTTTCGCCGAAGACACGGCGCAGTGCGGCGCTTTCGGTCACATCGTTGTTGGGCGTTGCGGTGCCGTGCGCGTTGACATAGTCGACGTCACGGGGGGCAACGCCGGCTCGCCGCAGGGCTTGCGTCATCGCCAGGTAAGGGCCTTCGCCGTTCTCGGAGGTGGCCGTCTGATGGTAGGCGTCGCAAGCATTGCCCCACCCTTCGAGCACCGCCAAGGGGCGCACACCGCGAGCACGGGCGGCACTTTCCCGCTCGAGCACCACGAAAGCGGCGCCTTCGCCCAGGTTCAGTCCGGCGCGATCGTGCGAGAAAGGACGGCAGGGCTGGCTGTCGAGAATCATCAAAGCCCGGAACCCGTTGAAATGAAAGCGCGAGAGGCATTCGCTGCCTCCCACGACCACACGATCAAAACGGCCGGAACGAATGAGGTTGGCCCCGAGGATGAAGGCGTTGGCGGCCGAGGAGCAGGCCGTGCTGCAGGTGGTGACGAAGGCAAACGGGCCGATGTGGTCGGCCATTTCCCGGGTGGCCTCTGCGCAGTCGCCGAGTTGCTCCACCCGCCCCGTGCGCGCAAACTCCCGCTCGGTACAATCCATCGTGCCCACGGTGGTGCCGGACACCAACGCCGTGTCGGCGATCAGTTGTGGGGTGATTTGTGCCTGCGTAAGGGCTTCGCGCAAGGCAATCATGCCCATCAGCGCGGTGCGCGAACGGGCTTCGGGGGCTTGGGCCAGGCGGCGCAGCTCATCGTCGGACAACGGCACCTCGCCCACGGGCAGTTCGCGGTGGACGGTGGGGAGGAAGCGCACGGGATGCAGCCCGGCGCGTGCGTCGCGCAGGGATTGCAGCGTCTCGGCTTGGTTGGTGCCGATGGCCGAAAGGAGGCCGGCTCCGGTGATGACGATCATTTGGTGCGGTGTTGGGCGATGTAATCGGCCATGGTGTCGAGCGAAGCGAAAATGGCCTTGCCTTCTGCGGGATTGTTGAGGCGGATGCCGTAGTTTTTCTCCATGAGCACGATGAGTTCCAGGGCGTCGATGGAATCCAGGCCGAGACCTTCGCCGAAGAGGGGCTCGCTGTCGACGATGTCTTCGGGGTTGATTTCTTCGAGCGAGAGGACTTCGATGATTTGCTGCTTGAGTTGGCGTTTGAGTTCGTCCATAGCGGAAAAGAGATGAGGGGATGAGTAAATGAAAGGGGGCGACGGAGTGCCATTTTACGGTCGGAGCGCCGCGGCTTGGGGCAGATAACAATGGAGATGCGCCTCAAAGCGGTCGGCGGTCGGGCATTCGATCCACCCTCCCACGAGGGCGGTGGTTTCGGGGTCGGTGCCGGCGGTGCAAACGAGGCGGCGCACGCGGGCGGGATCGAAGGCGGGGAGCGCAAAATAGGCGGTTTCACCGTGGAAGCCGTTGCGGATGGCGATTTCGCCCGTTGCGATGTTGGGCAGGGTATAGACAAAAACCGCAGGGCTGGGATAGTAATTGTCGGGGTCGGCGATGGTATGCTGAAATCGGGTGTCGGCGGCTTGCGATCCGGAGTGGCCGACGAGCACCACGGCGGTGTTTTCGTCGAGGCGATGACCTTTGCGACGCACGGCGGCGAGCAGCAGTTCGGAAGCCACGAAGCCGAGGCGACTGAGGGGGTCCATTTTATGGAACTTGGGATAGCCGCCGATGAATTCGGCATAAATCGCCGAGAGCAGGGCCTCGCCCGTCGCCGAGAGGGGCAAGGTTTCGCCATCGACGGAGCAGGTTGTGGAGGTGAGGCGCACTTCGGCCACAGGAGTCCAGTTGCGCTCGACGAAACCGCACGGGGCGTCGGCGACATCGGGGGCCGGCGCGAAGTGCAACGCGGCATTGCATCCGCCGAATCCGGAGAGCATTTTCACAAACTCCCGCCGTTGGGTGGGACGCTCGACGGCGCTGACCGAAACCGGGCGGGTGACGCCGAGCTGTGCGAAGCCTTGCACAGGCGGCACGCAACCGGCTTCCACTGCACGGAAGGAAAGGAGCGTTTCGAGCACGCCGGCGGCGCCCATCGTGTGACCAAAAAGCCCTTTGTAGGCCGCAACGGGCAGCGCACTGAGGGCGGCACGCGAGAGGGCCTGGCTTTCCATCTCATCGTTGTAGGGCGTGGCGGTGCCGTGGGCACTGACGAAAGCCAAACGCGAGACATCGGGCGGCAAGGTGGCGCGAAGGGCGCGGAAAGCGCCCTCGCCGGTGCGCGAGGGGCCCGAGATGTGGTTGGCATCGTTGCGCACGGCGCCGGAAACGAGGCACCAATCGAGGGCGGCACGGGGCGTTTCGACAGCCCGACGGGGAGCGTCGCTCGAAAGAACGAGGGTGGCGGCGGCTTCTCCGAGATTGAGTCCGTCGCGCGCGGCATCGAAGGGTCGACAGGGGGTGAGGGAGAGGGCGCGGAAGGACTGAAAACCCGCGGCGATGAAGGGACTTTGCTCGTCGACTCCGCACACCACGACGTGGCGATAGGCTTTTTGGCGCAAAAGGCGGGCGGCAAGCAGAAGCGCATGGGCGCCGGAGATGCAGGCGTTGGAGACCACGACGGGAACGGTGGAGAAACCGGCGTGCCGCGCGATGACGGCGGCGGTTTCGCCCAGGGTGCCGGTGCGGGGCGCGAAACTTTCGGGGGCAGCCGCGAGCCAACGCACATTGGCCTTCGTGGTGGAAAGCAACAACAGGCAATCGGGGGCGGAAACATCGAGCTCGGTTTGCGCCAACGCGGCCCGAATGGACAACAGCGCGAGCTGTTCGAAGCGCGAAAGCCCTTCGGCGTCGCCGTAGAGGGCGGCATAGCGCGCCTCGATGGCGCCTTCAGGCCACAACGCGGCGCACAACGGTTCGGGCACTCCGGGTAGGCGGTGAAGTGTGGGGCGTTGTGCGCCGCGACGCAGCGCGGCAAAATTGTCGGCGGTGGTGTTGCCGAACGGAGAATGGATGTTGTCGGCCAAACAATGGATCATAGCGGAAGACGGTCGGTGAAAATGCCCCAGCGCTCCTCCCAACGCACAAAGAACTCGGGCTTGTACCACAAAAGATTGTAGTCGCGATCCATAAAAGCCTGCACGCTGTGGCCGGTGGCCAGGAGGGTTTCGTCCTCGACGGCGCGAATTTCGTAGTCGAAGACGATTTTTGCGCTGGCCGTGGGGCGATAGATGATGTCGACTCGGCATTTCGTCTCGTAACGTATGGGGCGGAGATAGCGAAACGTGAGTTCGACGAGCGGAACGTAGCAGCCTTCGCGGGCAATGGTCATGTATTCCAGTCCGTAACGGGCGCCAAAGGCTTCGCGGGCGTCCTCAAAATAGAGCGGATAGGCGCCGTGCCACACAATTTGCATGGCATCGACTTCGCTAAACCGCACATCGAAGGGATGGGAGGCACGCAATTCGGGAAGAGAGGGGAGATCGGACATGGGCAGAGGGGGAAACGAGGGGAGAACGGGCTCAGCGATTTTGTTCGGCGATGGCAATTTTCAATTCGGCGGAGGCGATGCGCTCGCCGTCCACGAGCACCGTCGCATCGGCCAGCGTCATGCCGAGCACGGCCTGCACAATTTCGATGCGCACCTCCATGTCTTCGCCCACGCGCGGGAGGCGTTCGATTTGCAACGCCCGCACGGCGCCGATATAGCCGATGAGCACCTCGAGATGCAGGATGTATTTATTGTAATAGCCCAACCTCGCGGCGCAAGTCTGTGCCATGCTTTCGACCAACCCGAAGGGCGAGAGGCTTTGTCCCTCGCAGAAGAGGTTGTCGGGGGTGATGCGGAGTCGACACGCGGTGGTGCGCTCATCGTAGCTGAGCATTCGGTCGATGAGTAGGAAGGGCGGTTGCTGCGGCAGGAGTTCGGCCACGTCGATCGTCGCGGGATCGGGGCCGGCTTGGGGTGTGTTCATGCGGAGGGGGGAGTTGTGTCGGCAGGACGGGGTGCCGCAGCCCAGAAGTCGAAGAAATTGAACCACTGGTCGGGATAGCTGCGCACCACACGCTCGAGTTCTTCGGCAAAAGCCCGCGCCAACCATTCGGCTCGCTGCGGGCGACGAAGGTCAGCCGACGGGGTCGGCAGGCGCCGCACGAGCAAACGATAGCCGCGCACCGAGGTTTTGAGCGCGAAGACAGCAAGCGCCGGCAGTTCATAGCGAGCCAACACGGCAAACGGCCCGAGGGGGAAGGGGGCTTCGGCGCCGAAAAAAGGCACGGTCACCGTGCGCTCGGCGCCGGCCGAGCGATCGGCGGGCAAACTCACAATGTCGCCGGCCGAAATCGCGGCGTTGAGCGCGAAGAGGTGGGAGAGATCGTCGGAAACGGAGATCATCTGCACGCCGTGTCGGGCGAAAACGCGCCGGCGATGCGCCATGACGGTCGGTGTCTCGTGGGCATAGACCAGTGCATGGATGGTTTTGCCCTGCGGGCGGAAGTAATAGCCGCTCATCTCGTAGCAACCGACGTGTGCACTGAGCATGGCAAAGGATTCCGGGCACGCCATCAGCTCATCAAACCGCTTTTTGTTCTCCACCTCGAAGTGAAAATCCACATCGGCGTAGCGGGCGAAGCGATCGATCATGATTTGACCGAAACGGTAGTGATTGCGCACGCAATAGACGGCGGCGCGCAGCGGATGCATGCCCATTCGCCGCCGATAGAAGGCATAAGATGCACGCGTGCCCGCACCGAAGAGCAGATAGAAGGGGACTGCGAGGAGCACGGCGGCGTAAAACGCCCAAAGCGGCAGCCACGCGAAGGCGCGGACGAGACATTGCTGCATGAAAGGCGTGCCGTCGGTGTGTCCCTGCCAGCGCGGCGTCATGCGCCCACCTTGCTTTCGATGTAGTCGCAGAACTGTCGGAGCGTTTGTACGCCGGCCATTTCTTCGGGCTTGATCTTAAAACCGAAACGTCGCTCGATGATGACCACAATGTCCACAAAGTCGAGGCTGTCGATGCCCAGATCGTCTTTGAGCAAAGCCTCGGGATGGATCTTTTCTTCGTCGATTTCGAGATCGTCGATGAGAAATTCGCGTACGTTTTCTTCTATTTCTTGTCTTGTCATGGGGTCTATATGAATGAGATTAAGTGGATGTACAGATCAAATCGTCGAGATGCACGCCGATTTACCGGGGGCGTCGCACTTCGAGCAGGGTGTGTCCGCGGCCGAGTCCGTCGTGCACGGCAACCACCTCCAATCCTGCGCGCGCAATGAGGGCAAACAGGCGTTCGGAGTGGTACATTTTGCTGTTGCCGTTGGCCATTGCGGTGAAATAAACGCTGGTGAGGGTCAAACACAGGGAGGCCGTCTCGTAGCGCTGGCGGTCCCAGAAGGTTTCCATGATGAACAGCGAGGTTTCGGGGCCCATGGCGTCGGCCGCCCGGGTGAGCAAGGTGAGAATCTCGGCTTCGGAGAAACAATCGAGGAACTGGCTCATCCAAATCACGTCCCACGGGTGGGAAGTGGGGAGCGGACAGAGCGGATCGAGGAGATCGGCGGGCACGCCCTCGATGCGTTCGGCACCGAGCTGTCCGGCCACGTTGCGGCGCATGAGGCCTATCTGACCGGGGAGGTCAACAATCGTGACGCACACGCCGGCATCACGCTCCACACAGCGCAAGGCGAAGCGCCCGGTGTTGCCGCCGACGTCCATCAGGTGGTGGATGGGGCGCGAGAAGACGAGGTCGAGCGCAGCATCGAACGAGTGGTCACTATAATAATGGTCGAAGGCAAACCAGCTCTCCCGCACGTCGTCGGGCAGCTGGGAGAGTCCCTCGTAGATGGTGGGCCAATCGCCCAGGGTGGCCAATCCGGCGGGGCACCCCTCGCGCAAAGCCTCTTCGAGATGGAACATGCCGCGATAGTTCACCGCGTGGTTGAAGTCGAGATTCACGCGTGTGCCCTCGTCGGTGAGGAGAAACCATCCGGTTTTGGAGAGGGAGAATCGGTCGGTGGCCTCGTCGACCAGAATGGTGCCGATGCTCAGCGAGGCATCGGTGAGCACCGTGACGGCATAGGGCGAAAGCGAGGTGGCCTCGGCGATTTCTTCGACGGTGAGCCCCGCATCGCTGTCGCGCAGCAGCGAGAGGATGCCGAATTTCACCATGAGGCGAGAAACTTCAAAGACAACCGGCGACCAAGCAATGAGTTCTGCGCGGCGTTGTGCCTCGGGAGCCGAAAAGGGTTCGCGGGTGTAGCGTGCACGGAGGGCGGGAAACAGGTGCATAGACAACGAGGATTAAAGGAGGAAGGGCACTTCAGTCGATGCGACGCAGGACCAGTGCCGAATTGGTGCCGCCGAAGCCGAAGGAGTTGCTCAACACCGTGCGCACATCGGCCGTTTCGGCCTGCGTGGCCAGGCGCAAATGCGTCACTTCTTCGTCGGGGTGCTCCAGATTGATGTTGGGGGCGACAAATCCGCCGCGCATCATGAGGATGCTGTATACGATTTCGCTCGCACCGGCCATCCAACATTCGTGGCCGGTCATGCTCTTGGTGCTGCTGATCCACGTGTCGGTGCCTTCGAACAGGCGACGCAGCGCACGCGCCTCAAAGGTGTCACCTTGCGGCGTGGAGGTGGCGTGGGCATTCACGTAGTCGATGTCGGTCGGACGGAGTTCGGCGTCGGACAACGCGCGTTGCATGGCCACAAACGAGCCTTCGTCGCTGGCCTGCGATATGCCGCTTCCGTTGCCCGAAAAGCCATATCCGACGATTTCGCACAAGATGTCGGCTCCGCGCGCCACGGCACTTTCGTAACTCTCGACTACCAGTGCCGCCGCTCCACCGCTGGGCACGAGTCCGTCGCGATCGCGGTCGAACGGGCGGGAGGCGCGAGTGGGTTCGTCCATGCGCTTGGAGAAGGCACCGAGCGCATCGAAGGTGGCCATGGAATATTTATTGACCTCTTGCGCGCCGCCACAAAGCACCATGTCTTGCAATCCCTGCCGGATGAGGAGATAGGCCAATCCGATGGAGTGGCTACCGCTGGCACAGGCTGCGCTCACGGTGAAGTTGGCACCTCGCAGGCCGAAAATGGTGCTGAGGTTCATCGTGACGGTCGAATTCATGGACCGGAAGATGAAACCGCTGCCGAGCAGCGCGGAGTCGTGCTTCTCGCGCATGATTTCTGCGGCCTCGATGACGGGGGCCGCCGACGAATCGTTGCCAAAGATGCAGCCCACCTCGCGTTCGCGCAGTTGTTCGTCGCCGAGTTGGGCCATTTGGAGCGCCTGCCGAGCGGCCATGTAGGCATATTCTCCCTCCTCGGCCAGGCCGGTGCGCATACGGCGGTCGAGCAAGCCCTTGAGCACGGGGCGTTCGACGATGCCGGTGAGGGTGGATTGATAGCCATAGGCGGCGCGCTCGGGATCGACGCCGATGCCTGAGCGGCCGGCACGAAGCGAAGCGGTGACGGATTGGACATCTGTGCCGAGACACGACCAGATGCCGATGCCGGTGACGACGACACGTTGCGTTTGCATGAGGGAAAACGGAGATGAAAGGTGAGCAGAAAAGGAAAACGGGGCGCGCGGCGGCGCTCAGGTGTAGAGTCCGCCGCTGATGTTGATGACTTCGCCGGTGATGTAGGCGGCTTCGTCCGAAACGAGGAAGGCGGCCAAGGCGGCCACCTCTTCGGGGGTGCCGAAACGCCGCAGCGGCACCAATTTGCTGAGTTCTTTCTCGTCGAGGTCGGCGGTCATGTCGCTTTTCACGAAGCCGGGTGCAATGGCATTGACCGTTATTTTTCGCGGCGCGACCTCTTGCGCCAAAGCCTTGGTGGCACCGATCAGCGCCGCCTTGGCGGCCGAATAATTGACCTGGCCGGGCATGCCTTTGAGGCCGGAAAGCGAGGTGATGTTGACGATGCGCCCGTCGCGATGCGCCATCATGCCTTTGAGCAATCGGCGCGTGCAGTAGAAAAAGCCGTTGAGCGTGGTGTCGGTCACCCGATGCCACTCCTCGTTCTGCATGAAGATCAAGAGGTTGTCGCGGCGTATCCCGGCATTGTTGACCAACACCCCCACAAAGTCGTCGGGGTGCGTATTCTCCCAGCGTTCGATGGCGTCCTCCACGGCTGCGGGATCGGCCACATCGCAGCACATCAGCTCGGCGCGTCCGCCCGCTCGCTCGATTTCCTCGAGCACTGCACGGGCAGCCGCTTCGTTGTGTACATAATTGACGATGACGGGGAGACCGGCTGCGGCCAAACGGAGCGCAATGGCGCGACCGATGCCGCGGGAACCGCCGGTGACGAGAGCATACTTCATTCGGGGGTGGTTTTAGAGGGTCTAAACCGATCGCCGAGGGGCGACATGGTCGTGCAAATATACAAAAAACGGCGAAAGTGCGCCTTGTGGAACTTGAAAATTCGCGCCCCACTGCCGCCGACCGGGGAGAAAACTCACGGACACCGCAGGGGCGAAAAGAAAAACGAGACGCGGGAGAAAAAACGGGGAAGAAATCGGCGAAACAAGGGCGTTTTCGTCGATTTCTTCCCCGTTTTTCGTTTTTTCTTCCCTTCTTTCTCTCCTCACGTCGGGGAAAACGCAATGCAGATGGGGAAGAATAAGAAATATATCATCCTGATTTTCAACCCATTTCAACGAAGAACAAACATTTTTTGGAGCGGAAGCGAAAAAGATCGTGCAACTTTCTTTGGAAGTTCAAAACATTGTCTGTATATTCGCGCTGTGGATGTCCCTTCGCCGCATCGTTTTCACAAGCCCAAGGACGGTGACGACGAACGCCCCGCACCTCGATTGCTCCTCACTCGGCAGATCGGCGTGCGCACCCCGGCCGGACGCCCGCAGGACCCAATGGGGTGGCTCGAGCTGCGCCCCTTCTTTTGAAAAACGCGCCCGAGTCCAGTCCCGAAAGGCATTGGGCCTGATTCTCTTGTCACATTTTTATTCACCTCACACCATGATCTCATCCTACTGGGAACTTTTTCTCCAATCTCCCGCTTACTATCTCTATTGGGGGACGGCCATCGTGGCAACCGGCGTGTTCCTTCTCCAAATCTTACTCCTGCTTTTCGGATTCGACACCGATGCCGACTTCAGCGGCGGCGACGTCTCGTTTGATGTCGACGGGCTGAGCTTGGTTTCGATCAAAACGGTGGCCTGCTTCCTCCTCGGTTTCGGTTGGACAGGGGTGCTGTGCTACACCGAAATCACCGACCCGGTGTGGCTGGCCGTGGTGGCTCTGTCGGTGGGTGCGCTCTTCATGGTGATCGTCTACTGGCTGCTGCGCCAAGTGCTGCACTTGTCGCAAAACGCCACATTCTCCACGACACAAAGCGTGGGCAGCGTGGGCGATGTGTACCTGCGCATTCCGGCGGGTCGGGGCGAACTGGGCAAAGTGATGGTGAGCGTAGCCGGGTCGCTGCACGAACTGGCTGCGCAAAGTGCCGACGGCAGCGAACTGCCCACGGGGTGCAAAGTGCGCGTGGTCGATGCGGTGGACGATCTCACGGTGTCGGTGCAGCGCCTGGCTTGATGCAATGTGCATCGCCCGAGGGCATCTCCGCAATGACAAACGATTTTTCATAACCTCCCTATTTTTCAACTTCAACTCTCATTATCATGTCTCCCATTCTCCTCCCGGCGATTCTGGTCGTAGGCGCGATCATCATGCTCGCCGCTCTACTCAATCGCTACCGCCGCTGCCCATCGGATAAGATCCTGGTGATCTTCGGCACACGCGGCACCAACGGTTCTGCCAAGTGCATTCACGGTGGCGGCGCCTTTGTTTGGCCCATCATTCAGGACTATGCTTACCTGAGCCTCACGCCCATCTCGATCGAAGCGAACCTGACGAATGCGCTCTCGCGACAAAACATTCGCGTCGACGTGCCGTGCCGCTTCACCGTGGGAATTTCCACCGAAGGCGATTCGATGAACAACGCCGCCGAACGACTCCTCGGACTCAAACCCGCAGATATCCAGGAAATGGCTCGCGATATTCTCTTCGGACAGCTCCGCTTGGTCATCGCTTCTATGTCGATCGAAGAATTGAACAGCGACCGCGACAAGTTCCAAGAGAACATTATGAAGAATGTGGAGATCGAACTGAAGAAAATCGGTTTGAAGCTCATCAATGTCAACGTCACCGACATCAAAGACGAGAGCGGCTACATCGAAGCGCTCGGTAAGGAAGCAGCCGCCAAGGCCATCAACGAAGCCAAAGTGAGCGTGGCAGAACAAGACAAAATCGGTGAAATCGGTCGCGCCGAGGCGTTGAAAGAGACGCGTATTCGGACTTCTGAAGCCAACGCCATGGCCATCGCAGGCGAAAACAAGGCGAAAGTCGAAGTGGCCAACTCTGATGCCGACCGCCGCGAACGTGAAGCCGAAGCACAGCGCCGCGCCGTTGCCGCCGAAAAGGTGGCTCAGGCCAAAGCACTCGAAGAGGCCTACTCTGCCGAACAGTTGGCGGAAACAGCGCGCGCCGAACGCGAACGCGCTTCGCAGCAGGCGAACGTCATCGTGGCACAAGAGGTGGAAAAACGCCGCGTCGTGATCGAAGCGGAAGCCGAAGCCGAACAAAAACGTGTGCAGGCTAAAGGTGAGGCCGACGCGATCTTTGCCAAAATGGAGGCGGAAGCCAAGGGTCTCTACCAGATCCTCACGAAGCAGGCCGAGGGTTACGACCAAATGATTCGCGCTGCCGGTGGCGATGCCAACAAGGCATACATGCTCCTTCTGCTCGAAAAACTCCCGGAACTCGTGCGCACGCAGGTGGAAGCGATCAAGGGAATCAACATCGACAAGGTGACGGTCTGGGACAACGGCGGACAAAGCGCCGACGGCAAGGGTTCGACGGCGAACTTCGTCAGCGGTCTACTGAAGTCTGTACCGCCGCTCTCCGATCTCTTCGACCAAGCGGGCATGAACCTCCCGGAATATCTCGGCAAGCGCAAGACGAGCGATGCGGACGCCGAGGAAGTGAACACCGAAAAGTGATGCCCTTCCCCTAACGCTCCCTCCCGGTGCGCCAACCTGCGCACCCTCAGCACAAACGCTCCCACTCATCGTTGTTGACGAGTGGGAGCGTTTTTTGTTGGTCGGCACGGGGTGTTTTGAATCCCGTGAAATGATAAAGCTTAGTTGGGTAGTAAAATCGTCTCTAAGGGACGAGGCATGGTTTCCCGCACAGCAGCCGCACAAGCCTACAGCTGTAACGTGGTATCGACTTATATTGTACTTGTGGGCATGACACGGGAGGAGAGATACAATCCAGACGAAACTCGCCGCTACGACGTAGCTCTTTAGTGTCCCCTACTGCTGCCAATCATTTCTTACCTCGTTTCTGCGTTTTCTGGGGACGCAAAAAACCGGCCACGCATTCACAAGACCAGATGGTTCGATAGTACGTGCCTCCCTTCTCCGTTGATTCCGCCTCCGTGTCTCTGATATACTCGAGATTGTAGATCAAGTCGAAACCTTTGTCGGCTACCATTTCTTTGAGCTCCTCGAATGCTCTGGATTTATCGCAAAACCAGTCTCCCAACGCGATACTCTGCTGCGGTTTGGAGTTGTCCAAAGGAATCCTCCCCTTGTAATTGCACGAATACACGCGCATACGCTCGTAGATTTTCTGTAATCGGAGGTGACGGCAATACGGACAACCGCCGCTCATACAAAATTGACATATGGTCTTTTTGCAGACGGGACATTGCCTGAGGTGAATGTCACCACCATACCCAATGAACAAAAAATGATGACGGGAATCTCCCTCAGATTTTCCACAATTCCAACAAGGCATAACAAGTTGATTTATTCATGATACATTTTACGCCACAACAGCTGCGCGGCACAACACAAAAGTACGCCTTTCGCTCTTACACACCGCAACAACTAATAAGCAAATACAATGGAACAATAGATTTGTCCCACATGCGTTGGAATTGACACAATCCCCAAGCAGAATCCCTCCTCCCCCATCGCACTTGCCCCCAACCGTCTAAACACAACAAAGCCCCGAGTCTCTTTCGAGTCTCGAGGCTTG
>ERZ773254.30-NODE-30-length-99498-cov-78.448136_pt1 | contig 99498 bp, 144 predicted proteins | sample MGYA00580516_ERZ773254 | MGnify/ENA primary metagenome ERZ773254 (study PRJEB29015, sample SAMEA2738158) | human oral metagenome | biome: human oral; feature: human-associated habitat; material: saliva | place: China | collected 2192 ...
ATTCTCTACAACATCTTTGTACTCTTTATCCATATACTTAGCTATAGCTTCTGGCGGCATAATCTCACCACTCTGTAACTATTGCTAAAACTATTGCTGTTCTTCTGGACCCATCTTAGACTGTATAGCTGCCATCATATACTACATAAGCATTTCTTTCTCCTTATCTTGTAGCTCTGATACAGCTTCTTGAGATGTGCGAACAACTCTAAAGTTTAATGGTCTTTTAGTCTCCTCACCTATAAGCAAATCAATCTTAGGTCTAATAATATTAAAATCCTAAGGGGTAGCAGGAAAACCATCATCTACCTTAAATGGATTTGTTATACGCTTAAAGTCTTTCTCGTCAAAGATACTGTTATATAAGTTGTAATAGGTCTACATCTCGCCATGCTACGTATCACGCCTACCGCCGCCAGAAGTAACATTGCCTTCACCTATTATATAATCCACACAGTCATGCTACCACTTTTCATCTTTCTTAGTTAGCGGGAGCTTCTGCTATGGAAATGCGGCACTATATAAATTATCTTTTACTCCTATCATTGTTAAAATGTATATACAGGTATATCGTCTTGCTGCTACTCATCATTCCACCAAGATTGGCCAAACAATGGCATTTCAAAGAGTTCAACCTATTTGTTTTCTTCTTTACTTTTAGCTACCTTTACCTAATAGAGTTCTTCTCTATACATCATAGTCATACACAACGCTATGACTCTATCGACGTTCTTTACACCATCATTCTCTATAAGCTCTTCTATTAGAGGTTCGCTATATATTCTTTCTATATTAGGATGTCCTGGCTCAAATTCATCCATAAGCCATTCAAGTATTAATCCTTCTCCGTAAGCCCTAATAGACTTAGTCATATGACATCCTTTTCTTCTTTGTACTTTTGAATCTTTAAATACCTCGGAGATTATCTTATCTGGCTAATCTGCCAATAAATAATCACAATGCTTATTTGTGAAGTAAGGATAAATACCTTTACGTTCATTCTCAAATAACAATCTTGCATTATAAAAGATTAAAAGCTTTCGTACATTTTCATAGTACTCTTCAGCAGTATCAGGTCGTCCTGAATATTCTGCTACAATAACGTCGTTCCAAGCTTCTCCAGCTTTAACACGTTTAAATATAAATGTTGATCCCAAAGAGTTTGTAAAAGATTCATCGTGGTCGTCGGTTGTGTTATCGTATAGTTTTTTATCTATACTTCTATATGTTCCCATATAGCCCAGCATACATCATCACTATAAAAGTGTCGGGTGTTCGTGGATGGATTATATTTATTCACCATCTATGCGTTACACTGCCATACTGCCTTTCGCAATCAGTATGATTAGCACGGAATTGTCTGTTCTAGATGTTTCCCGTTTTTACCCGATTTTAGACCCGCGGACACTACGCGTACGGGTCACAATTATGAGTAGAGATATTTCTACATAAGAAAGTATGAGTATCACACTCGAAATTGTATACAAATCCAGTATATACAGATTTGTCTATCTTTTCTATTTTTAATAAAATCTTATCATTGATAAATTTTATATTCATCTTAGACTTACTTTTACAATCAGATAGTTTTAATACTTTTATCTTTCTACTTTCAAAAACAACGTTATTTAGTAATTTCTTATTATCGTCTCTGGCTATGTTAATTCTATAAGACTACTTAGATATTCCTCCAAATCTATTTTTACACTATTTCTAATGAATTACAATAGAGTTTTTTATTTTTAATGAAAATAAAATATCCTAAATATCTTCTAATAGTTCAAGATTTACACTTGTGAAATTAACACGAACTTTACCATTGTCATAAAATACAGATCCATCAGAATCTAAATAACCCTATAAGAAAGCGTATCTCAATGAATATGTTGCTTGTTTTATCCATTCTGGTATACGTTTATTATATGCAGTAGTTCCTATTTCATCTTGCAATAATAATGCTAATTCTTTATGAGTAAATCTTCTTGTGTTCTCTTTATCTTTATGAACATGTATACATTTTCTATCAAAAACTTTTTGTATAAGTGTGTCATAAAAATTTGCTAAATCATCTTCTTCTTTACCAATGGATAAGTATATATCGTGAGATTTTTGGTTTATATTAACAAATCCATCGCCGACAAATAATCCGAGAAAATAAAATAATTCAGATGTATAATTTGGAAATTTATTTAATATCTACTCTAAGCCATTTTTGAATTTAGCGTCACAATCATAACCGTAATATCTATTTGGAATTTCCAACCAATCTCCAACATTTATATCTTTTGCTTTTATAAATCCATTATTATGGATTAAAATAGGATGCTCAGATGTAAATGTTGTAGTGCGAAAAGAGCCATAAGGTTTTACTGTATATATGGATTCGTTAAACTTTTCATATATTTGAACATTCCTAATATCAACGAACTATCCATCTTTATTTATAAGCTTGTCATCAAGAGTTATATCTTCTACATTTACTAAACCTCTTTGTGTATATACTTTTTCTCCTGGCGTTAAACACCCTCCTATATATAATCCAAATGGAGGATCTTTAATTGGATATTCCCATATCACAATTGAACCATGTGGCTTATCATCTTTCTTCAAATGATATGTTGTTATATCTCCAGACTTCTTCTCAGTAGCTTTAACCTACCCTTCTCCATCCCAAGCTAAGTCTACTACATGTTTCATATTTCGTAGCTTTTCATTAGTTCTAATACGTGTTAATTGATTCATTAACAACTATCTTGGGAATATGTTTTTACCAAGCTCTAATACAGCTTCCTAAGGCTTTAAAGGACGCTCTGATATAAATCTATCAATAGATGTTTGAGATGCACCACCATCTTTTACTTTGTTTCTCTAAGCAATAAGTTCTTCTATAGCTTTCTCTTTAATACTATTACCATACTAATCCATGAACTTCTACTTACCATTGTCGTCAGTAGATTCCATATTAGACCATGATGGAACAAAGAATCCACATTTAGTCTATTCTTGACCATCATCCCAAATGTTCGGAAAAGCTAAACAGTTGAACGCCTCTGGCTTATAGAATAAATTCTTAAGACCATCAAAAGCGCCACCTTCGGTACCACCAGTACCAAAAGCAATCAAAAGACCAAAAGCTACACCGTCGTCAGTTTCTACAGCAGGCTGTTCAACTCGCCACGCTGTTTCAAGATTAGGGAACTTACCACCCTCTTCAAATAGTACAAGTTTACCACGAGTACCACGAAGTCTTTCAGGATCATTCTTAAGTGTGATACCTGTTATGCTCGACAAGTAACCTTGCTCAGTCTACTTACCAAATTCATCAGTAATCTTAAAACCAGATACACGTTCCATACGTGTACTTGTAAGACGTTGTTTTGACCAAGCTGTATTCTTATCTATAAAGTCCATTATTTGCCAAGCTTTAGTAAGAAGACCATCACCAATCAAGAACTTCTATTCTGAAGCTACAGCAAAACTTTTAGATCCAGGTATTAACTCATAATTACGTACTAACATAGATGCTCCTTTAAATGAGTATCCACGCTGTCTTGACTTAAGTACAACTAAGTGTTTACCCTAAGTTTCAGCTTCTTCTATGGCGTTAAAGTAATAGTAGTCATAATCCCAGAAGTTTGGGAACTCTAATATACGTTCACGTCTTGTACGTTTATTACCATATCTATCTGTATACTCAACCTCACTAAGTTTCATAATTGGGCTATAGTTAAGATAAAAGTAATTATATCCACTTATAGCATCACCATCAGGAGCAACATATCCATATAGACATCTATTAGTTTCTTCATCCCAGTATTTTATATAATCAGTAGTTCCTGGAGGAGCTAATGTATAAGTACCGTGTTCTTTAAAGAATATAGCTGCCTATCTAAATTTATCACTATTATAAATCTTCTTATTAAAGTCAACCATAATTATTTAACTGTTTCATATAGACCGATAACACCACCGCCTTTAACCTTACCAGATTCAAGCTATTCAGCTTTAGCTTGTTTCATAGCTATATCTAAAGATTTAACTACTCCACTAACATCTTTAAGGATTCGTGTTATTTTAAGTGCCGTGTCTATATCCATACTACCTTCTGAATACTAATTCAGAGTTTCAATCAATCCCTCTGCTGCTGACTATGAAGATGAAAGCAGTCTGGTTCCAGGAGTCTGTTGAAACTCCTGAAACCTTTTTGCTAATATCATCATTTCGGCAGTAGGTTTATATTTATCATCATTGAACATATCTTTGCCTACAACAGATTGTCTTTCTTTCTCTGGATAAGCCTCGTATGGGCTATTCCATTTATATAGCCAAATGATATATTCAATCTCTTTTAGCGCCTAAGATTTATCTTCAGCATTATTATAATACTCCTTAAACGGAGGTATTGCTAAATCCTAAGTACTAAGCTTTATCTTACCACCTTGTATATCAAACATTACTTTCTAATAGTTTTTTACCAATATGAACGTCGTTGCACATCGCTGCTGTTATATATGGATTTGAAAATTTAAAATCAAAAATGTTTATATTATTATCAATATTACTAACCTCAAGTTTACAATTAAGTCTAGCCAAACTTAGCATAATGTTAATAGGCATATCTTTAACAATGTCAAAATTACTAATTATGAATACATTTTCAGAATCGTTTGGCAATTGACCTTTTACACCTCTTATAAAATCATAGATATTACTATTAAGTTGTGTATTTGTATAGAATTTTGTAATACAAAACAATCCAACTCTTGCGTTATCGTCAGCAAATATAACCTACTATAACACTTGTTGATCTAATGCTACTATAGAATACCTACTACTTAAACCAAACATTTTTAACTGATAAACAAGTTTCTATATATGTGACATTCCGTTATATAAATCACCAGTCTTTGTATATATATCTTTAGCAGCTGGATTCTGAACATATATATAAATGTTTGCACCATAGAATTTTGCAAGTAAGCAAACGTCATCAATTATTGAAAAATTATTTCGTGGATCAGATTTAATTTCTGCAAGTGTAAGTTCTGTAGATGTTTTATTTTCTTCACCTTTTTTAAATAACATTGTGTTGCTAACAATCCATTCGTTATCTTTTGTAAACATAGCATTTACAGCTATATTCTTCCAACCTCTTTTAAGAACATCTTTAACACAGCTAATGACATCTAAGACAGATGATTGCATTGGTTTAGAATTTACACATTTTAAAACACTGTCATAAGAACTCAATGGAGCACTATTAGAACTTATATCAGAGATAACTTCTTGTAATGATTTAGTATTATTATCAGCTGCGTTTTTGCCATTATAATTACCTATTCCTAATACATATGTGTTTGCATCCCAACTTGTTGCTCCAGATTTCTTAAAACCAATCTCAAAAGCATTTTTATAATCGCTAGGAGTTAAACCAGCTCCAACTGAAAATCTTGTTGAAAAATTATCATTTTTTGTTGAAACATTTCTAGATCCACAAGCAAACTCAAAATTACTTTTAACAGTATTTAGTGTGCCAAACACTTGGTATGTGTTTGGATATACACCATTAAACGCTTCGTTCTTTAATGAATTTCCTACTGATATAGATTTGCTTGCATCTCTTGAAGAAATAATACTTCCTAATGCTATTGAAGTGTTAGATTGTGCATGAATTCCTGCAAGAATTATCTTGTCGAAATCTTTTAAAGACTTAAGACCCTCATCTTCAAGCTGTATTATTTCATCTGAAATTCTAGTATAATTTACAAGTTTTATAGGGTCTTTTGGTGCATTATTATTAGCAGATACAGTATCATTTTTAATAGCAAATTGTGGAAGGACGTATAAAAACCCATTTTCTAAAAGCTCCATAACCTAAGAGTTCTATCTAGCTTTTATTCTTAACTTATCATTTTCTGTATTCTTAACAAGACTAATAGCTACTTGGTTTCCATTAAGAATATTATTAAAGCCACTTGTATATACAGTTTTGCCCATAATAATATTTTCACCTCCAACAATATAATCATTAGCACCTATTATTATATTACTAAGACCACTTATAGTTCGTATATTCTAATTTTTATCTTTAATATAAAATAAAAGGTTTTTTCTATTATAATTATCAGATTCAAATAAAACATTATTTAATGAAACTTCTCTATTATCATTTAGAAAATCACTCTTAAGTTTATAATTCAAAGCTTTCAATCCAAGATTGGAGTCTGTAGGATTTTGGTTATTATTACTTGTTCCATTACTACCAGACAAACTCAATGTAGCATTAGCATCTAATACATATCCTTTTGGATAACCTTTACTCTCATTACCGATAATAACATTAAGATTTTCTGGATATATTAAACCGCCACCAGTAAGTGCGGAATTAACTAATTTTGCTGTATTCATATTATTATATTAATTTAATCCCGCATCCATTATACGGTTTTATAATTATTTGTTATATTATTATTAATCAATGTCTTAGGATTCTCATGTACTACATAAGCATTACTATAGCCTCTAAATACATTACTAAATCTCTAATTATTAGAGTATTGCGAAGCACTTGTATATCTATTAGATGGGAATACTGCTATAAATTTAAAGTATCCCTAATTAGCGTAATTTACATAATCCTAAACAAATGCACTATTTATATCTGTTAAGTTTGTAAACTTCTGGAATACAGAATTAAATACTACTGGGTTAGCAGATGTACTTTCTGGAGCTTTAACCATAGCAAATACTCTACTAATATTTCCAAGCGTATTATTTGATATGTAATTAAATGCTGTAAATACCTGATTTGGATATACAGAAGTATTTGCAAATGTTCCGTTTAACGATGTTATATTAGGAGCATACTCAAAGAAGTGTGGTGGAATTACATATACATCACTACTACTGCTACTCTTTGACACTCTGGTCAAACTTGAACATGAATTAAACATGTTTGACAAGTCTTTCTTAAAGTTCTTAAATGGAAGTAATAATATATCTGGTATTCTACCTCTAAGACCAGATTTGTTGTAATGTGGCCATTGTGGACCGCAGTTATTAAATATACTTGCAATATCACAATTACCATTACAATATCTAAACAAGTCTGGAGCACAACAGAAGTTTAAGCTTCCGTTAACAACATTGTTACCTTGTCCTATAGATACTAATATAGTATTAGTATCATGCTCATAGTCACCATTATGTTTATTATCTTTAGTAGTTACACCATCATAAGACCACATTATAGTTTCATCAATATTGTCATAGCTTGTATTAATAGAAATAACTCCGCCTTTATATATAAACTTAAATGGATTATAATTCTCATTGTGTATCAACTCTGGATCATTGTTTATATACGGCTCTATTCTACTATTTGCAAATGCATTCTATAAACCAAGTATTGATGTATTTGGAGCTTCAGTAGATACAACTTGTTTAAAGTATAAAATACCTTCTGGGCTTGCTACCTCTTCCCAATTATCAGCATTCTTACTAAACCACTTAACTACATTGTTGGTATTCTCCATCTTAACTTCACTACCATCATCTCTTACTATATTATATATGATAACTTTTTTATTATCCCTATACTCAGAATCAGTAGTTAATGTTCCATCTTGTATACCATAATAAGTATTACTTATAGTTCTACTACCGTGATAGAATAGTTTATATGGAATGTAACTCTAATTGCTTTCAGAATATGATGAATTTGAGAATATACCATTAGCATACTAAAGATTAGGACAATTAGCAAATCCATTAGATGTCAACTTATATGTAAACTTAACATCTCTAAACAATCCAATTACATTATTAAGCTTTGTGTTGTTTAAGAATAATGAACCTGGAAGTTCTACATGATTACCATTTATCTAATTAGGCATTGTTGTATATGCGAAGAATCCAGAACAATTCCAAAGCTTAGGACAGTTCTTAAATATATCATATGGGAACTGACCACTAACAACTTTATTACAACCAGAGCCAAACGTAGTCTAACTATAATTGTTATCTATACAATCTATTGATGTAAGATTTACAAATCCTTTGAAAGAGTCATTGTTTATATTAAAGGTAACTCCACCGTTTAATTTCTCAGAAGATAAGAATCCGTTTATTCTTATAACATATTGTGGGTTCTTAAATATTCTTGTAAAATCAATTGTACCGTGACCGTATTTAGCTGTAAACGATATAGCTACTTCAGAAACGTTTGTTGTTATATTTATCGTATCATAATCTATATAATTAGCATTTACAAATCTACTTATATTGCTAAGGCTTGTTAAGTTCTTAAAGAAGTCTTTAAGATTACCATACAAAGATGGATTAGCTTTAAACGATTCATCAGGATTATCTTTTATTGCTGTATTAAACACATCAGATGTATTAAGCGCATTTGTATTGTTTACAATTACATTGCTTGTACTACTTAATAAGTATTTTACTTTATTTATCTTATAGTCTTTAGAACTATGTCTAAATAAGAATCTATCAAATACTCCAGTTGTTGGTGCAGCCCAAATATCACTAATATCAATAAGAGAATCTACAAGTGGACTAAACAAACCATCATCTACAGTTACATTCTCACCAACAAAGTGCGGAGAGTATAATACTGCACTGTTTCCCCAACACCCAGTAAATGTATCATGTAAAGAAGTAATACCTTTAGCGAGCTTGAACATATATCTATTAGGAGAGTTATCAGCTTGGCTTGTTTTTTGGAACTTAGCATTCTATACAAAGTAGAACATTGTGTCAAGATTCTTAAGAGAACCTAAATTCTACATTGTATAATATATATCAAACAAAGTACATGCTGTACCAGCATACATTGACAATGCATTATCTACATCTTGGAATGTAATATTAGTTTGCTTGTTTGATACGTTTATAGGCATAGCAAAGTTATCATCAGGTATAACATTGTTTGTAATAATTTCACTTGGAAGTTTTACAACATGTGTATTATCAGCTATAGCCTAAACATTCTTACCTTGGAAGTTAACGGTACTTGTAGTTCCATGTATAGAGAATTTAGATAATCCACTAAAACATTTGTTACACTTAACAACTATATTACCATATACTCTTAATAGATTTTCACACTTCTCAAAAGTATTAGTTATATATGCAGGTCTATTAGCATCTGTAGAGAATTGAATTTCTTTAACATCAGTGTTTGACTGTATATTAAATTCCTGTATGCTTGAAAAATCTGACAGATCAAGAAGCTAACTATTGTTGAAATTACTAATAGAAGTATTATTTAAATATAGTTTAAGTATATTCTATTGATTACAGTTATTAATATTAGCTGTCTTTAAGTTATAATTACCAGATAAATTAACATTTGTTAAACTACTTAAATCTGATAATGTAACAAAGTTGTCTTCTCTACCACCAATGAGCTAAGAGTTGTTTGTTATCTTAACATCTGATAGATTAGGACAGTTCTCTATATCTACAATCTCAAGATTGATATTACTATCAACTATAAGCTTCTGTAAGTTTTCACAGTGTGTAATCTTTACACTTCTCAAGTTCGCATAACCAGTAAGATTAAGTTCTTTAATAGTATTACAATCTTCTATATATACAGAACTTAAGTTATTACATCCTGAAAGATCTAAGTCTGGAAGATATTGCTGATGTATAAGCCTTAAGTCCATAATATTACTATTTGTGATATTAAGACTCTACAAAGGTACATTCGTTGGTATAAATATATTAGTAATACAATTACTACCAGAAATATCAATGTCAGTTAATTTTGTAAACTTATTCTTAGCATTTGTAGTGCCAGGATTCTATTCAATATCAAGATAGAATGAATCACCACTAACAGCACATGCAGTGTTTGCAAAGTTTATAGTTCTAACCTCTGATACACTTGCCTGTCTAAATACATCAAGACTAAACTGTCCACTAAAGTACTTATTGTTATGCATATCTATAGTATGTATAGCTGGCAAACCAAGAGGATCAATATTTAACTCATTTATAGATTTAGCAATAGAGCTAATCTTCATATTGTATAATGGAGTCAATTTATCTCCAAGTTCTATAATTGAATTAGAGTTATTAATAGTCCAAGTATAAGGACCACCTTGCTGCATATTACCAACATTAACATAAGTCTTTGTATTGTTTGGTAGGAAGTAGAACGCCTGAACAGTATCACCAACAGCTATTCTTGATATAACTGGACAGTTAGATGTTACTGGCAAAGCATCAACCTAAGTACCAGCAACAGTAGCATTAACTGTAACGTCAGTGTTATTCTTAAACGTCATAGCCGCCTATCTCTTAGACATGTCTCTCCATCTAAACAAACTATCTAAGAATACAACATGCTTCTTAAGCCATGTTCTATTATGAGCTACCTTACGACCATGAAGCTTTACAATATCCTTAGCATTTGTAATTATATTACTTGTAAACTGAAGCATATACTTAAGCTTATAGTCATAGTTGAATATAAGAGATCCGCAAAGCTCTGTTTGCTTTATAAAGTACTTATCTGTAAAGTAATTCATAAATGTATCATAGCCATTAGCATTTGCTAAAGCTTCAGTGAAACTTCTAAACTCGTACCAATACTGGGCATATATTGAGTTTACTGTATCTTGACCATCTCTCCACTTTGCTTTTGTAAATGGAGTGTCAAGAGAAAGCCACAGTTTATTAGTATTTGCAGATACTGTAGTTTTAGACAAGCCTTTATCATGGTTAAATGTTTCAGCTACATATTTCATACCTTGTGTAGCGCTCTCAGATGTAGCCTGATTGGTTATGTACTTAATCCATACATCTGGATCAATCTTAAGCTCACCTTGGTTATCACTACCATTAGCAGTATCAAGGTCATAGAAGTCTACGTAGAATGTAGAGCCGTCCCATGTTCTATATGTTGAGTTCTTACCAAAGTTGTCTACAAGACCAAAGTAGTTACATATAATAAAGTATTTGAAAGCACTATCTACACTAAATCCCATATTATCACTAATACTATTAGGATCAACTATAATCTATTGCTTTCTATTTAGCTTACTATAGTTACCACTCGAATCAACTGTATATTGATCATAAGAACCAGAGATCATAGGAATTGTATTAGATCCGTTAACATCACTTGAATAACAACCCTCAATAGGTAGCTTCATGATATTCGATACAAACTCTTTAAATCCTGGATAATCTGAAGTTCTCTTACCGCTTGGGAATCTAACTTCATATTTCTGATTTAGAATATTATCATCATTCTGCCAGAAGTCACCCTTACTTGTATCAAGATCTTCTGGAAGACTATTTGTTATTCTTTCAAATCCAACAAGTGAGTTAGTATCTTTAATCTCAATCCAGGCTGATTTATCTTGATCAAACGTCTCATCTATCTCTACATTGTCAGCATAGAATGGGAATGTTGTAACCTGAACAGGATTATGGTCTGTAGCATTCTTTATTGACTTAACCTACTTAAAACCTAAGTTTCTATGAGCGTCACGACCAATATTAAATGAGTAAACTCCAAGAGGAGTTACAGACAATGTGTTCTAAGCGTCTGTATAGAACTTTATAATAACAAACACAGGGAAACCTTCTACAGTATGTTTTAGTGTAGCTGTAGGTTGTTGTGTTTTAACATACTGAGAATCATATACATTCTTTAAAGCTGCAGGATCAAATGGGAAATAAGGATTATCCTTCTTACCAAGTTCTGTGTTTATAAATGAACCAATAGCAGCATTGTTAGCATGAGAACTATCTACAATATCAGCTTTTAGTGTATATGTCTATTCTGGTATCCATGTTGACTTAGGAGTAAATATAGTACCAGTTGGTAATGTAATATTTAAGTTCTTTACTGAGTCTTTAAGAGTAGATGTACCCTGAAGGCTTATAGTAGCATTCTTAATAGTCTTTACAGAATTATCTGTATTAGAACCATCGTTGCTAATACCAATTGGATCCCAGTACTAAACAACTTTATTTTCTGTCTCTGGTAATGTTACAGAAGATGAAGACTGTTGTTTAACAAATGAGTTAAATGACCATGATGAATCATTACTAACATCAATAAGCATAATTGGAACACCAATTTCTTTTGCATTCTCAGTAAGCTTATTTACATCAAGTCTGTTATTAGAATCAAGCAAGAAGTCTATAGTATATTGCTATGCATCTTGGTTATACAATAAAGACTTAATGTTACCATCAGCATCTCTTGAACAGAAGTTCTTCTTTAACTCTGCATCAATTCTACCATAGTTAGGAGCACTGTTAACATAATTTGTAGCTATAATATTATTTATATGCTGACACATTATATCAAACTCATTAAGAGCTTCTGTGTAAATTCTAATATTATATATATTAGTATCACATTTATTTATTAAGTACTCCTTACCACCTTTGATGTATCTTCTACAACCTACATATAAACTATCACCCATCTTTATTCTGGTTGACAGTTTACGTACTGCTGATACTACACCATCAAGATATACTTTAACAATATATTCTATATTACCATCAACTAACTATGAATAGCAAACTATTGCAATATCATTATCAATATTATCTTCAAGTTCGAGAACTCTTTGGTTGTCAATATACAAACCATGTACGTCTATAGATATACCGTTTGTAATATCACCTAAGTTATTATCAGCTACAGAAACATCACCAGAGAACAATATAGTTCTATTATCATCTGGGTGATAATCAGCGTGGTAATGTAAACATATAGTATATACATCTCCTAAAGATGACAGTAAGTCGTCAAATTTATAATCTGAATTATCAAGTTTAAACTTATTTATAATACCAGTAGCTCCATTACTTACTCTATAATAGAACTCTCCAGTATCTTTAACACTAATAGCAGATCTAACGTTCTGTTTAATTGTTGACATGTTAGACTTAGCTACCTTTGATTTAAGTTTATATAAAGTATTGCTATATGGGAACTCATATGTACCTTGATTAAAGTTTCTTGCAGTCATATCAAAGATACAGTTGTTGTACATATTAAATGTATCATTAATATAGTTAACCTTTGATTTAATAAACTTTACATAGTATATAGCTTCTGCTGTTTTATCACCAGCTTTAACTACAACTCTAACCTTAGATACTTTATCTTTTATAGCAAATTCTTTATTTGATACAGATATATAATCTTTAACAGTTTGTGCAAATATACCAGGTCGATTAGATCTAACTTGAGTATCATCAATAAATATATCATAGTTAAATGATGTTAACTGTGATACATATGGAGTAAACTCAAGATACAAACTACCATCCATATTAACCTCTACAGGATTATTCTAATCCTTGCTCATAACATTAGTTGAAATCATAATGTTATTTGATACAAGAGTTAATGAAGACTTAATAGTTTTAGTTATATTCTAATCTTGTTTATTTGTAAGAGTTTGTTTTACTGTATATACATCTATCCATTTTGTATCTTCTGTAAATAAGTCAGACAATTCTATAGAGTTAGTCTATTGATTTGTAGAAGCTACACTTATATCGTAAGATTTCTAAATAGTATTACTATTACCCTATATAGTCAAATCTAATGTATACTGTCCAATAGTACCAACGCTATATTGTAGTTTGATAAATGATGTATTAAGCGTTGTTAGCGAAGCAGCAACGTCTTCACATTTTAGTACAATATTATTATCAATAACAGAACCACTCCATTGACCTTGTCCATACACACCATTACTATCATCATTATAAGATGCTGATATAACAAGTCTACCAGTATGGTTGTTCAACGATTTAGCAATACTTGTATAAGGTATAAAGAATACACTATTAGATGCATTTACTGATGTAGCATATACCTTTGTACTACCAACATAAGCTGATATTTCCCAAGGTTTATTATATTTAACAGAAATGCCTTCAACGTTAACCTATAAGCCATCTTCTCCAATATTAATAGTAGAATTAGACTCTTTATTATTAACCTTTATTGTTACTGATAATTCTTCGCCTGATGGAACTGCGCCTCCGCCTCCACCAGATCCGCCTCCACCATGAAGTGCAAGCCAGGATATATTTCCTTGCGCTACAGAAAGATCATCTTTTAATCTTTCAATAGCAGTATCTACTGATATTACCGACTCATTAGCTTTAAGCATTTTGGGATTTGTTAGCGACACTCCTTTGGCATCGCTACTCATCAATATCTCCCATTTGCTACGATCGGTATTAAATTTCTTTAAGTTATTCATTATTAAAAGATTAAAGAGTTATTGTATACGTTTCTGTGCTTGTTATATTATAAGCTTGTTTATCAGCTTCAGATGTAGGCTCACACGTCATACTAACAGTAGTTAAGTTAGGAATCTGTTTATTTGGATCCCACTTAGCAGTGTTCTTATCTTCATTAACATCCCACACACCATGTATCTATTTAGCCTCAACAACTACTGAATTGTTTGTAACCTTATACTTTATATACATAGGATAATGCTGCTTTCTATTCTCGTTAGGAGTAGTAGCATTAGATGCTGCTTTAAAGTAAGACATAAGCCAAGGTATGAGATACTCATCACCAGAAGGCTGTTCTTTGTTAGAAACAAGTTTATATCCAGTAGCCTAAGACATAACGTATGTAGGAGCTGTAATTGTATCTACAAGCTCATATCTTGCATAGTTGTTAGATGGATCAATATCCTGTTGTCTTGTAACCTGAATTACTGGACGTCTTGATAAAGTATCATCAACATCTGCCATTATATCAATAGCTGGATTAACTTTGTTTTCAGATGTAATATAATTTTCTGGTGCATCATATATAGGTTTACTTAATGTATAAGTATGCTTATGACCACCAAATACCATCTTTATACCATGCTTCTTAAACAGTCTTGAGAATCTATATTTACCAGCAGTATTATGTGTATTAAGATGAGAACCTTCTCTACCAGCACTACCTTTCATAAACTACCAAGTAACCATTGTAAATGGCATTTCGTGCATATATACAAATGGCTTCTTAACAAGCTTACCTGAGTTCATAAGTGATTCAAACCAAGTCTCTATACTCTGATTAGCAGCTTGTGCAAATGATGCGTCTGCTATACCATTATTATATGTCTTACTTGAAGCTTCTGCAGTTTCTGAATTCAAACATACAAAACTAAAGTCTCCATATGTATAATAGTATAAAGAGTATAAAGGATATGTACCTCCATTCCAAGTAAAGTTGTAATCAAAGTCTGGGTCAAGTTCAAATGTAAAGTATCTTAATACATTAATATGATTGAACTTAGAAGTAGCATCTTCTCCATCAGTAAGAAGAGTTGGTTGTTCACTACATAAGTCATTGTTACCTATAGTAAACATCTCTGTCTTATTTGGGATAAATGTATCAAGAGCTTCGTAGTAATCAATCCATTCATTCTCTCTATTACCACTCTGTGCAATATCTCCAGTATTGATTAAGAAGTCAAAGTTCTCTTCAGCCATTATACCAGCAGATCTAAACCATGGTCTATAATCTAACCAGCTGAATCCCTATTGATCAGTCTCTTGTATAAAAGTAAATCCATTAGCAGCAACATCAGAATTACTTGCTACCTTTGTTTTATAGATCTTACTCTTATATGATTCATCTGTAAATCTACCTACTTGATATTCATACTCTCCAGCTTCAAATGTATTGCTTAAAACAACCTTATGAGTTGTTACCCACATACCGCTTGGAGTTCTCCATCTAAGCCTCTTATAATGATCTATGAACTTATTTATAGCTGTAGTGTTATTTTTATCACCTTGTGTTATAGATCTTACTACAATCCATTCTGTTTGACCAACTTTCCTATATCTAAGATACTCGTCGTAGTTACCAACTGATACCCAATTAAAACATCTTGATGCTTTATAAGTATCTCCAGCTGTAGCATGTATACCGAATGTACATCTAACACAGTTAGGTTTAAATGGATCAAACGATGTCTTATTTGTAAAGAAGTTCTTACCTTCCCATGAAGCTTTAGGTGTAAACTTCTACTTAAGACTATCTGAATAGTAATACATTGGAACATTACCAGCAAACTATGTCTATGTGTTCATATTTATATATGTCCACAAAGACTTAGTCTTTCTTGCACCGTACGCCTTATTTCCTTGCTTAGAAGGTTCAAGCATAAACCATCTTATGTATACACAATCTTTAGCATTGTCTGTACTGTTAACCTGGAATGTAGCATCACCTTCATATACAGAACCTGAACCAAATCCACAGCTATCAATATAGCCTTGATATGTAAAGTTCTTATTCCATGGAGACTTTAGCTCTCCTTTATCAAGAGGATTACCTTGCTGATCATACACCCAGTTGTTATCAATATCACCAACACATAGATAGAAGCTTGAAGCATCTTGACTAAAACCTATTGGATTATCTCCATCCATCCATATCTGATCGTATGTATTAACGTCTATGAACGAACTCTTATTAGTGTTACATCTCTGTCCACGTATCAAATATGTAGAACCAGCTTTTATAATACCATCGAGCTTAAGAGTCTTCCACTTAAAACCATTATGGCCATTACCGTATAGAGTACCATCTGTATATAACAACATTAAACCATTTAGATTAATATCGCTATTTGAACCATTTGCAAGCTCTATAAAGTTATGACTACATATTTGGTTATCATTGTTTACTCCTCCACAGTATACTTCATTTATACATAACAAATGATCAACATATACTTTCCATGCAGGATCAACGTTACCAACTTTTGTAACCTGAATACTCTTCTTTCTTACTGTTATCTTACCATTCTGATCTACTTGTACATTATAAGCAGAATCTCCATCAGTAAATGTAAGATGATCAAGATGTGTAGCATATAAATCGTCTACAGATATACCACCACCAGATCCTCCAGAAGACTGTTCGCTTCCTACTACATTAAACTTACCATCTTTATACAGGACAACTTTCTTTCTATCCGTATAGTAAAGAAGCTCACCATCTATAAGATTCTATCTATTCTTGCTAAAGTTAACAGCTGTATCCATCTTTATAGATATATGGTTAACTGTAGGTTCTACGCCAGTTGTATTTGGTTGAGTAGGATCCGTATTAACGTTATGTTCTTCTGTTATCTCAGTAGGTCTAATAGGATCTGCTGTACGCATAATCATCTATCTTGCACTGGAGTTAGAATCTCCAGCTACAATGCCATTAAGGATCATCTTGTTTACAGTACCCATGTTTGAGTATATGTCCCTAATAGCCTCTTTAATCTTTAATAGCTCATCTGAATTAGAGCTATCTAAATGGACACCTTCACTGGTGTCTAACCATAGTACATCTTTTGTACTTGGCTCAACTTCGCCAACATATAAAACATTACTTATATTAAAGTTGTTTATAATGTTGCGTAATTCTTTTATAGAAGTGGAATTATGTTCTATGCCTGTAGTATTAGCTTTTATAAGTCTACGAGCATCATTTATAATATTATCTTTGCCATCTATGTAGTTCTTAAGCTTATCTATCTATGCTTTAAGATCAACATAATCTATTGAAGGTGGGTTGCTACCACCACCACTATGGCCACCAGAACTAAATCCACCTTTCAACAATATCTTCCTAATGGAATTAGCGTCTAATATATCTCCTTCTTCAAATACTTGTCTTGTGATGCTATCACTATCACTAAACATAATAACTCTAGGAGTCTTTGGATTAAACACATTTTCCACAAGTCTGGAACCAAAAAGTTTAGATTTCTTCATGTGCTATAATTTATATAATTATACAAACAAGGAAAGGGAACTACACATTATTGTGTAATCCCCTTACCGTCGGAATATTGCCAGTACCATTTACGACGCCATTCCGCATAGCCTTGTCACGCGTTACTCAGCTATCTCAGATCCGCTCACGGAATCCGCCGCTACCATAGTAGCATCTGTAGTAGTACTCTCAACGTCTTGAGTCTTCTCTGCAGCTGCATCAGGCGCGCTCAACTTCTCATCGCTGGAACCATAACCACCTTCACCACGTTCTGTCTCACTAAGCTCTGCTACCTCTGTAATTGTAACTTCTGGAATAGGCATGATAATCAACTGAGCAAATCTCTCACCAACCTTGTATACAGCTGGAGCAGCATCAGTAGTAACATGCATCTTAGCGGTAATCTCACCACGATAACCAGAGTCAATTACACCTACAGCATTAGTCAAAAACATAGACTTCTTAGAAATAGAAGAACGAGGGAACACTAAACCAACATGGCCTTCTGGAATTTCTACAGCCAGACCGCAATGGTATACAACAACAGTCTGACCACAATCATTTGGCTCAAGTGTAATATCTGTTGCTGTCAAGTCAAGTCCTGCGTCACCTTTGTGTGCGCGTATAGGCAATACAGCCTTCTCATCTAATCTTTTAATTTTTAGTTCCATTCGTATTTAGTTAAAATTATACATAAACAAGTTACCGCACTAGGACTCGAACCCAGACAGACGTGGGGTTAGAGCCCACCGCGCTACCATTACGCTATACGGCAATGTTATACTCTAGTAAGTCAAAACTATACCATATTATTACTAATATGCAATCTTGTGTGCGTCTTGCATCGACTGCACCCGTGCATTGTAGAGCATAATGTGCGGATTTTAAAGACGCCGCACCATCTTATATAAGCATTTAATCAAATGTTATTGATTAATTCATTTACTTTGATATAAATGTAAGCAGATAAATTTTCAATTAAATTCTAATTAATTTATTTATGAAAAATAAAATGTTTAAAATTATGAGATGTAGTTACGGAGGCAGGATTCGAACCTGCGATCTTTAGGTTATGAGCCTAACGAGTTACCTCTTCTCTACTCCGCGATGTTAGCTCTTTGATAGAGCTTATCTAAAATGAAAATTAATTTTATAGTCAATCCGTCTTTACAGCGTGGATAATCTGTTAAATTAATTAAACTGCTTTGCTTATTTTATCACAACAACAATCAGTCTCTTTATCAGGCTTATTACGCTCTTCAATATTAGTCTTAATATAATTAGCGATAGTATCATTTCTGAATGTTACAATCTCAGCAGCATTTTTACCTCTACTGAATGCAAAAACAATATCATCTTTCTTAACATTGAATACTTTGCCATTCATTGATATCTCCATATCTTCAAGAGCTACAAATGTATCACCCATTGACAACCATACAGAAGGGATTGTTGCAAGTTCAAATACTCCGTTATTTTCTGCAATGCTATAAATAGCACCTCTAACTTCAACAGCTTTCTTCATAATTACTTATTCTTACGTGTTACCCAATTCCACAATCTCTTAATAAGAGAAGCCTTCTTAATTACAACCTGTCCGTTCTTAACCTTAAGAGACTCACCTTCCTTAAGTTCAACTGCGCTAACCTTTGTAATGTTACAATCACCATTTGAGAAGTTAAGTGCTGTACCAGTGCTAAAAGCTTCATTCAAGAAGTTGTTAATAGCATCATTCTCTACAATGTCACAATACTGTGCAAACATGTGCTTGTCAATTGGTGCGCCATTGTTAATGTTACCTTCTACTGTACAGATAACAATATCATCGTATGTCTCACACTTTGAGAGGTCGATGTTAAACTTTGCGTAATCTTTCTTTGTGTACTTCATTTTGTAGTATATTCTTTTTGTTTATTATCCTTATATCTTCGTTTAAGCTTAAACTTAAATAGCTTATTGAAAAGTATGTCACTTGTATCTTCTGACTTCATTATTTGTTCAGTCTATTTGAACACATGTTGACAAACTTTCTTTACAACATCAAAGTCATATCCTGTTTCTTTAGATATTTCTCTTGAGATAGAATCTATATCTATCATTTACAAACAGCTACTATATCGTAGTAATGAACTAATTTACTGTCTTTAAGTAAATCAAAGTACTCACCTCTCATGTTTCTAACAAGAACAACATCACCAACATTTATCTCGTATGGCATATTATCTTTGTGTTCAAAAGAAAGCGGAGTCTTAATTACTACAGCTTTACGAAAATCGGATTCTACTTCTTTTACCTCAGTCTCAACCTTATCAAAGTCTACGGCTTCTACGCCGTTATCATCTTTCTTTGCAGGCTTTACATCGACTGGTTTACTAAACTCTTTCTTTACCTTAATCGGGTCCAACAGCTTAACTAAGAATGCGTCTGTGAAACTATACTCAATCTTATTAGCAATACTTTCGGCAAGCTGTGACTGATCCATCAATTTGTCATCTTCCATTACTTCTTTAACTCTCTAAGGTGGCTTAAAGCCTTAATCAAATTCTTTAAAACTGTGCCCTTCTCAACCTTCAAACAAGCTGGTTTATCATCGAAGTCGCGATCAAGATTATCAAGCTCTTCATTGTAACGATTAAGCATAATATCAATCTCGTCAAATACATTTCTGAATGTATCGTTCTTCTTATAGTCAACTTCCTCAAGATAACCACTCTTAATCAACTCCTGTGCGTATACAGAATCAATCTTGAATGTAGCACTAAATGAAAACTTAGAATCGCCAGACTCTGTCTTATCAACAGAACTATCACTATCTGTAAATACGTAAGACTTACCGTCTTCTGTAAGAGTCAACTTATCTCCAATCTCGAGATTAAAGAATGGTTCGATTACTTTTAATTCTTTCATCATAGTCGTATATTTTTGTGAAATTCGATTGCGTAACGTAAGAGTAGCTTAATTTGGTTGCAAAATTGAAATATTTTTGTAATTTGCAACTTTTGGATATATATATCCGTTATGGGGGATATAGGGGGTAAGGTGGGTGTGATATATAATATAAACTATATACAAACTATGAAGAATATAGATATATACGAAACAATATACGATGTAGATATAGCAGTATGTAACAAGAAGTGTACTGATAAAGATATAATAAATAACTTCTTAACATCTGATGATAAAGAGATAACAGAAGAATATTTATCTGCAAGTCCTACTCTAAGTGCATACTCTTTTAGAGCTATCAACAAACATAATAGACATACTACTTTTGTAGTAAGAATATTAAAGACATTTGGTAATACTAAATTAGAAAAAGATACTGATTTAATAAATACTATAGCTCATGAAGCTATGCATATAGTATTAGATACATTTGATAAGATGGGAGAGATAGTTAGTGTGCATGTACAAGAACCTTATGCTTACTACATTGGATGGATATGTGAATGTATATATAAATCATACAAAAAATGAATACTATAGAACTAAATGCAATACTATACTACGCTGATTATTTATCACTTAGAACAATAAGTAAACCAGTTACAGATAATTGTAAGTATTACTTCATTCATAATACTCCTATAAACTCTGCATATATAGTAGATCTTACACCATTTTACGATGAAGATAATCTATTCTACAAACAAGCTAAAGAAGAGTATAATGAACTTAAAAATAAGTTTGGAGAAGCTGGAGTAATGTCATTCTTAGAGAATATATCTGATCTAAAAGCTTGTGGTACTGTAGGAGCTAAACAAATGCTTAAGTGCATACATAGATATAGTACAACAATAGATAGAAAAAAGGCTTTCTCTAGATATTATAGATGGCTTGATAAGTAGAAATACATACAATTTGTAGAAGACGAAAATGGCGAACAAATAGAACAAGAATGTTCAAGGTACGTAGCTCACTCTGAAAGAATGCGCGGAAAACAAATCATTTATCAGAGCCCTGAGATGGCTTGAAAAAGAACAAAGATATAGACTTAAAAATGGATTGTACAACAAAGGAAATGATGTTTAAAGACATAGTTGAAGGTATGTATAAAACATACGAGAAGAAGAATAAAGACTATGGAAATAGCTTTGACATACTATGTGATAAGTTTGGATTAGTAGCAGCAGCTATACCGTTAAACAACAAAGTTGAACGTATAAATAGCTTGATTAGAAATAACAAGAGCTATGTAAACGAATCTATAGAAGATTCTCTTTTAGACTTAGCTAACTACGCAATAATGACTTTAATTTATCTTAAGAACAATGGGGAAAATAAGTAAATATAGTAATCTATACAAAGATAATACTTTGATAAGATCTGTAAACGGTAAAGGTATTTTAGAAAAATATACACTAAAGGAAGTACAAGATTTAGTAGATAAGCTTGGTACTGAGAAAGATGAGAATGGTCATATAAAAGATCAAGAAGGATTTAATAATGCATCATATATACTTATGCAAATGTACAATGATCCTAAGTATAACGATGAAAAGGAAAACTTTATAAAGGAATTAAATGACAGATTGCGAGTTAACAAAGAAGAAGTTGGTAGATCTCTTGAAGAGTTGGATAGAGGACTTCAACAAGGAGAGACAAATGGAGCCAATGATGATAGTAAGCTCAAAGGATTACAACTATCTGAAGAGTATGGGGATGGTAAAAAACGGTAGACTGATAACAAATTTGACACATTTAAAATCAACGGACAAGAAGTTACCATGTCTAAGACCGACGTTGAAAAAGACAAGGAGATGTCTAAAGGAGCATTCTTAAAGTCATACGATATAAATGACAATAAAGAAGAGTACGTAGAATACAAGGAGAATTAACTATGCCAAAGAAAGAAGTATAGAACTATTACCTAAAGTTCACAGATTACGTAGAAGTAATATATGCTGCATACAAGGAGCCTGAAAAAGACTGGGTTCCTTGTACAGATGAAGAAGCACAACAGATTGTTAAACTAAACGCTTAGGCGTACATGATATATAAACAAGCATATGAAGCTAATAGAAAACAAAATAGAAAAGTTAGAGCAAAAGCATGATTTATTAGGCGTATTTGAACAGATAGAAATAGCTGGCCGCACTGCGTATAAGTCCTTAGACAAAATAGAGAAGGATGATAATGGAAGATCTAAAACGGCTAAAGAATTTGTTGAAAGAATGGTAAATATGAACCACGGCTCTACTCTGGAACACGGAACAGTATATCTAACATTCCCATTTGGTCGTGGAGCTGATATGATGTATGGATTACTAAAATATACATCGGTTAAAAAGAATCCGAATATATTAGACTCTCCAGTTTATGTAACCACAAATTATAGGGTATTAGTTGAGAATAATCTGCTTGATGATTTAGAGTTCTTATGTGAACCTACAGAATATCATGAGAAGCGTACAACGTTTAGATTGACATGTGCAAGAGTACAAGCCGATTCATTTGTAAGACATAGAGTATTCTCATTCTTGATGGAGTCTACAAGATATTGTAACTATAGCAATGGTAAGTTTGATAACGAGATAACAGTAGTAGAACCTACCAGGTGGGATGATTTTAGTGCTGTACAGCAGAATTTATTCTTTGGTGTATGGAATTATGCTGAAGACAATTATATGACTCTAATTAAGACTGGTGTTAAGCCTGAAGATGCAAGAGACGTACTCCCACTACAGCTTAAAACAGAGCTTATAATGACAGGCACAGAGTCTCAGTGGGAAGAGTTATTTAAGCTAAGAATATCAGATCACGCACACCATGATGCAAAGTATATAGCAGAAAAAATAAAAGAACAACTATGAAGAATATAATTAAAACTATAAAATCTCTGTTTAAAAAGAATAAAAGCCGTTGTTGTGATGATTATGCTATTAAACTCAACATGATGTTCGGAGTAATATTTAATCGAGTTAGATTAGCTAATGCTTATAATTATAAGTATGTATTTAGCATCATTCCTCTTGATCATACTGTAATAATAAAATGTCAAACTTACAATAACATCTCAAGCTGGATGTCTTTAAACTTAATGCATTATTGGAAATATTCAAAAGAAAATTTAACTGACTATATTGATAAAGAGTTAAATGTTTTAGCTAACGAAGTAGATAGTAGTTATAATTGTTATAAAGCAAGTAAAAATGAAAAAGATAATTAAAGCTCTAGCTCACTCATTTCATTGGGTGACAGAGAGTAATAGATTAAAGCATATCCAGTATGGATTCTATGCTGGTCTATGTGGAACAATATTTGCTGCAATTGGGGCAGGATTAGCAGCAGAGTATAAAGATAAGCAATACGGTAACGTATTTGATTGGCTTGATGTAACAGCCACTGTAGTAGGGGGTATGTTTGGACAAGCAGCACAGTTATTGTTAATGTTAGGAATGTATAAGATATTTAAGTAATATTAACCCAGGGTGATTAAGTTCATTCTGGGTTTTATTTTGCCTATAAGGGAGAACCATTTTCTTTCTTTATATATTTCTTTCTTTTAGGAGAGGGTTTAGCTAAGCTTATATAGACTATATAAACTATATATACTTACTGTACCCTAATCTCTTTCTTTTGCTACTTTTCTTTCTCTATTGGAGAAGATCTTCGATCTGATACAATTGAGATCCTCTATTAGACGGCATAGATTGCCTATATTCACAAACGAGCTCATATAAGCCTCTGTAAGCCCTTATAATTACCAAGGTGGATAAGTTATCCAGAACATCTATTATAACGCGTCATAGAGCCTGTAAATAGCCTTAAATCGAATGCAGTATATTTCTCCATAAAAAATATTTTTTTATTTTTGTTTTATATGTACATAAACTCGGAACTAAAATTTTATTTTTGTTTTGAGTGTATAGAAACGCGGAACTCCCCCCTGCCACTTCCCCGTGCTCGTTGCAGCAGGAAAGTACCCCCGCACCCTACCAAGAAGGCAAACTCGATTAATCATTGTATTCGCTATGATACAAGTAATCGCATTATGGAGTGTGTTTGTGCTTGCGGTAATCATTGCAGGTATAGCACTACTAAATGCATCTCATGAATAACAGTAGTGGGATGCAGTGGTGATTAGGCTGTGTGATATTAGTGTTTTTTCTACACGAGTATATACACCAGCCTACTCATCATAATAGATGACAATTAGATAAAAACAAGTATATGTTAGGAAAAACCGTATTCTATCTTCGTGTCCAGGATGCGAAGAATAGACGTTACTGGCACGACAGCCAGAACTATGATTCAATGGAAGAGTTATTTGCTGCATGCAAGAGCTGGTTGGAAGAACATCCATTCACACCTGTGATCTTTGCAAAGAAGGTTATAGTAATCCCTGAGTAATCAGGGGTTATTATTCCTCCCAAGAAGCCATACTATAATACCACTGCGCTCGCTTCGCTCGCGAGTCCTCGTTGCTACCCAAGTTGCCAAACGTAGCTAATCATAATATTCGCCAACAGCCATTGGAGGTTGTATGGTAGTATGTTACGACATAATAAACTACAAGATATGATTAAGCTTTGCGTATTTGTAGTTGTATGGTTGATCAACATATTGTTGACAGTAGAGACTATACGACTCATACTGTTGTCTATAATAGACCGCAGTAACCTGCCAATTACATTGGCTGTAGCTGTAGCATTGTATGTATTGATTACTACAAGTGCTAAAAGAGTTAACTCCTTGACTGAGAATGCTAAGGAGGCATTGGGAATGGATTATTAAGGCGAGCTAATAACTCGCTTTGATAGCCCAAGTAGCCACACTTATCCTCCCTGTTTCCTACCCAAGTAGCCAAACATAGATTATTCATAGAACTCGCCAGCCAACACCGATAAGCTGTGCACATGAACTGATTTCGGTAACCCAATAAAATTGCAATTAAAATGGGAAATTTGATTAAAGGCTCTGAACTCGGAGCTTACAAGACTATCGCTATGTCAGTAGGCGTAGCATCAAAAGAGAATCGTAACGGTGTTAAATCACGCTTCCTGGTTCTCGTAGTTCGTGACGAAGATAGCGCTGCCGCTAAATCAAAACGAATTATCTTTTGGGATGAGGACGTACCAGGTTTGATCGACAAGATTAAGCCATTTACAGCTCCAAATCCTAACCCAGTCACCAAGGGTTTTGACGTAGATATGAACGCAATGAATGCTGCGGACAATGCTGCAGACTTCGCTGATTACCTACGTTTCCCAGGCATGATTGAAGAGCAATATGAGCTTGCTAAAGGCCCATGTTATGCTAACAATGCAGACGGAGAACGTATTCTCGATGCCGCAGGTAACCCTGTAGTACGCAGCACAATTTCTGTGCTCACACAGGTTAAATTTATCATGCCTGATGGCTCAATGAAGTACTTCAGCGGTATGGATCCTTACTCTACTGGAGCACGTATGGAATCACGTTTCTGGCGTGAGGCTGTGAATGCTGCAAGTACGCAGAGTGATGGTGTTGTAGGGGCTCCCGACATTCCTGAGAATCCTGCACCACAGGCAGCACCTCAGAGTCCATTCTAAGTTAATATATAGCCTTTCTCGTAAGAGAGGGGCTATATAGCTCACAACACAGATCTATTTTCCTATCTGTTGCAGCACAACCAATATTCTCAAAATGGGAGAGTATATAAGCATATATAAGTGATTTCGATTATCACATATTGGACAAAATGGTCAGGAGGACCTCCATTCTCAACGAAGGGTAGTTGGGAAGCGCATTTGATTATGTGCAATATAACCGCATATCAAGAGATTGCGAATCTTGGTATGGACGGGACATAGGTAGTAACGTAAATACCTATGCAAGTATTATTTTCTTCTGTAAGGTAATAACCAAAGCAAAAGTAAATAATCAGATTCAAATACAATGCCAAGAAATTGTTTGAATCCCTATAATACCATTCTTGGATGGCAAGAGTAGAGTCGCAAATCTACTCTGGATTGTAATTGGTTGAAATTCCCTGGGCTCTGTATACAATACACCTGCCCTAAAATCCATCACACATCTTGTGCCTTGACGTGGCGTGGTGGCTTTAAACAGAACAAGATTTAAAACAAAAAAGTTATGGAAAAGATTAAAGATCCAGAAAACCAACTCTCAAGGATACTGAGTATGGTTATTGCGTTCTTCGCAGGAACGTTATTTGTGTTTGTAATATTAGGCATTAGTAAATGTCATGTTATAGACGATTTAGAGTATGCCAACTATAAGACTCTCGAATACAAAGAGAATCTATGTAATGCATACTACAACTATTTCAACAATGCTGAAGCTATGTTGGATAGTGTGAAAATCGAGGATTCTCCTTATATCGAAACTGATAAAGGTTCTGAATATCTTAATAGTGTAAAAGCTGTTAAAGATTTACAGGATCAAGAGGAGAATTGCGATAAATACTAACCCCAGCTGTAAAGAGGTAGCAAAGAAAAAGACAAGATGGAGAGTCTCTGTACTTCAGTTCTATAACCATCATTTGTTGTCAGCCCCTGTGTGAATAATAGTAACATTTATAGGAACTGTCTGGAGTGCTCACGAAAGTGAGAATATGCACATTAAATTAAATCCTTGTGCAAGGTAAATGTATGGAAGATTTTATTATCTTTTCAAACACATGTGGTGGTAACACTGCAATTCGCAAATCAGAAATCGCTGTCATTCATGAAGACGATGACGAAGGAGTAATTTCGGTAGCGTTAAAGGATGGTATCGAATATGATACACATGAAACGTTCGAATCCATCATCTCGAAACTCACAAAGTAATGGGACAGAGTAATTACGAAGAGTTCTTGAAGGCAGCTGATGCAGCCGCAAGAAAGGTGCATAAGTCAAACGCTAAGCACCAAGTAGTCAATCATGTATGGAATTCTGAAAAGAACAAGTACGTGAAAGTTAAGCGTTATCGTGCAAAGTCAGCAATGACAAAGCGTGAAGAGCGTGAGTTCTTTGGTCATCCATTCACATTCAAGAAGAATATTGTAGCCATCAATGATGGTAATACAACACTCTTGTTCGATAAGAACTGGCAGCTTTGTGATATTCTCCCAATGGAAGAAAGTGCAAAGGAGTTTCTCGATGAACATCGTGGTCAACCTTATGGATTATTTGAACATGAATAGGTTTGAATACAAAGATTGCAAAATGCTTAAACGTATGGGGTTTAACCACGATACGAGTAGTTATTTTGTAAAGGGAGTGCGCGTTATTGGCGCTGTTCCATCAAATGCTGAAGAAATCAAAGAGAAAATCAAGGCAAGTATAGATGCTTAGTTCTATACAAAGTTAAAAACTTAAACATTATCAAAATGAATATTTTAAAGACAACTCCAAAAGGCGTAGTAATCGAGACAAAGATTGGAATTAATCCAGAGTTATCAGAGAAGTTATCAAACTGTGGTTCTTACCACATGAAGGCAATCAAGAAGCAGTGCGATAAGATCGCAAGCTGGGAGATTGTGGATAACGATATCGTGAAGGATAAAGATTTCCCAAAGATGGTGAAAGTGACATCTGTTCCATTCAATGAAGTAGACGCCGACTGTGTCAGCACATTTGTAAAGACACAGGAAAACCTTGTAGAAACTGTTCTTAAGGCAGAGTCTATGAGTTTGGTAATTGACAGAGCGGTGGATTGCGTTAATCGTGTATTCAAAGCAATGCTCGATACGTCTTTTACACCAGACGAGTATGCAGAAAACTAAGGTCCATATAAAAAACCAACAGCATCAACAGCGGAAAGACAAATCCGCTGTAGATGAGGTTGGGAACAAAAGATTCCGACTTTTCTTCAAGTCTGGAGGGGCGAGCATTCTCGTAGCTAAAGGGTTAACAAAGAATGAGGTTTATATTCTTACTAAACAGTTTGAAAATAATCTCAAGAATTACGACTCTAAGCTCGAAGGAGTGTGGTTATCAGTAAAATAGCAAATGTAAGTGCTTGTCTTACATAACATTTAAACATTTATCAAAAATGATTCCAAGTTACAATAAACCAAGTAACAATGATGGATTTGAGAAAGTCTTATTCATCTTATTTATAGCCATGCTGTTCTTCGGCATTGCTGTAAAATGTAGTGCACAAAAAGTGCAACAGAAAGCTGTGTATGACACAGTAATGTGTGATCAGACTTGTATTCAGAAGTATGTACAAATTCCTAACGAAAAGACAGGGAAAGTACGTATCTTTGCTGTATACAAAGATTCTAAGCACAATGTGAATGAGCTTATTAATGTGTCAGAAAGTACATATGATTACATTCAGACATGTAAAACCTATGGGATTCCTGCCCAATTAGGTATTAAGCTCAGAAACGGTGCTATCCAGAGTGTTATTCGCATTAAAACAATTATAACTGTTAGGCGATGAACGATGGAATAAAGAAAGGCGTAGCGGTGTACCGTAAAAACAAATACGGTCACCTCTACAACATATTTCTCGTTGAAGGTACACGCGGAGATAAAATCCTTGCTAAAACCTTAAACGGACGTAAAATAACATTAGAGAGAAATGATTTTTATCCAGTAAAAATTCCAAGTTTGAGAATATCAAAGGAGGAAATGGATAAAATTATAGCTGGTGTTAGAGTCTTTAATCACAATATTACACAATCGTGGGTTGATGTAGTAGAAGGATTTAAAGAAAAACAATTTGAAATTATAAGACTAACACATACAAATAGAAAAGTGTATGTGATGTTAGAGTCCATTAACAGATCTGTTAAGAATAAGATTGTGAAAGAAAGCGCAAATGGAATTCTAACTAAACAGATCTTTTCTATTAGATGCGCCATTTGGAATATCATATTTGAATGAAAATTCCAAAGCCAGGCCAATTTTGCACAATAAACAATGTAGTTTACAGGGCTTATAAAGCAAAAGATGGCTGTAAAGGATGCGCTTTCAACAATCTGTTTTCATGTTTAGGTATAATAGATGGGAAAACAGGTAGAGCTAAAATGGACTGCAAGTATAGTCATATAATCTTTAAAAAAGTATGAAGTTGTTAAAACTATCATCAGTTATAAGAATAATCATTTCAATCTTAATTTTGTATTTGATAGAAAATGGTACAATCGTAAGTAGATTTAATACTGCGATAATAATACTGTGTTTTATCGAATTAACGTTAGACCTTTGTTACATTGTGATAAACTTAAGTATCAAAGAGTAACCCAAAGTGTAGAGTATTAGCATCAAACTAATGCTCTACATGTACATTTAATGCAACCTACGCCTCCGAAGTACAAGGAGAGTACGACTGGTCCCAAGTCCAGGATGAAAGATGCAGAGGGGATGTACATTTAAGTGCACGCTTATCAAGAGCGCGATGCTGAGTCTCGAATACTCCGTGCACTACAAGAACTTTTTGTTTTTATTTAAGTTGTTATTATATTCGATTAAATGAGTGTTGTGAAACACGCATTCTTATTGGTTTGATGTCATAATTGAAGTTTAGTTAGACACAAATGGTAATAGCGATTATCAAACAACACACTTGCTTGTGAAAGTAGGTGTGAAATGGCTTTATAGCTTAATTGGTGAGAGCGCCCCGCGTTACGTGAGGAGGTATAGGGTCGGAGCCTATTAAAGTCACATCCCGTATTTTCTATTTTCAACCATGTTTGATTTTTAAATAATAGCGATTATTTATTATCTTAGTCTGAATAATTTATTTGTTCATTCGATGTGCGGTTCGTGAGAATAGCACATTTATGGCCTATTCGTCTATCGGTTAGGACACAAGATTTTCATTCTTGTAAGAGCGGTTCGACTCCGCTATAGGCTACGAAAGTTTTTTCCAAGTTCTTTAAAAACTGGGCAATTAATTTATGTTAAATCCAATAAAACATTATCAAAATGGAAAAATGGATTAAAGGGTTTTTGGCAGCATCATTTATGCTGTTTGCAGCCACCCTTGGCTTAACTGCCTTAACAAGCTGCAATCATGAGAGTGGCAACAGGAAAATCAAGAATTCAGATTCTGCTTTTGTGGTTGGAATTGTTGAAAAGTACTGTCACCCAGAAATGTCTTCTGTTGACGAGGCTGTAATGCTTCAGCAACAGATGTCAATGGATGCTGATTATGAACGTGTGTTTATCAACATGCCGCCGAAAACATTAGAGGCAGTAGTTCATGTAATGACACACAAGAATAACGCATCCACATTTACGATCAAAGATATTGCTCAAGAGTATTTATCAAGCCAGAAAGTATATGACAATCTGCCTGATAATGAGCAAGAATCCGATGTGGTCTCGAAACCAAAAGTGCTTGACGAACCCGATAGTATAGGAGGAGGAAAGTAGTATGGAGACAAGAGCTATCGTAATTCTCTATGAGGGAAACAAAGTACCTGAAAAGGTATTGATGAAATTTGCTCAGATTCTTCGCAAGGAGAAGATCGTAAGTGATCGTGACATCAGTATCTCAGAGCTTAATCAGAGTGATATTTCAAAGACTTTAGCAAAAGCTAAAGCTGCAGAATCTATTACATTTAAGTATGTAGTAGAGAAAGATCCTACTGAGCAGGCTATGATCTACCTGAAAGGTTATTTCGGTGACGAGATCTGGATGAATCCAGTATTGTTTGGAGTTAACCTTATGGGTGTAAAAACCTCTATTACCGAAGAGGGTAAAACCGCTCTACGCATATTGTGTAGAGATAACATCTCTTCAGATGTAGCTATGAAGTACAATTTTACACAAGCTCACTTGACAGCTATTAAAGCCGTCGTAACATCAATGTAATGAAACACTATGATGATCACCATATGGTGGTAGAGAAAGAGAGTAAAAGAACAGAACGTGCAAGACATATTAATGCAAGACCATACAAACGTTCTAAGTACAAACATAAAAACTACGAAGAGGATGTATAAGGTAGAACTTTGGAGCCGTAATTCTCATGGTAACAAAAAAGACCTGATTTCAACATCTTTGTATCCTACAAAGGAAGAAGCTGATGCTGCGAGAATAGTCTTAATAAGACTATCTCGTGGCAGAACGTTCGTCCCAATAGACGCAGAGTGTGTGAAATTAGGCAGGCCAGAAGTGGCTATTTTCAACGAAACTAACTATATTGTTTGTTAGAATCGTTTAACATAATATTAATTTTTAAAATCATTATCAAAATGGCAAAAGAAACAAAGAAACCAGCAAGTGAAGTAGTAGTAGCTACAGAAGAGAATGTGATGGAACAGATCAAGAATGGAAATCTCTTGAAAGAGTCTAACGTCAAAGCAGCTCTCGATGAAATCGAGAAGCGTAAGGACGAGAAGCAGAAGCAAGAAGCTATCAACATGATCTGTGTTGCTAAGTATCAGAACAGCAAGGCTCTTCTTGAGCTTCGCGCACGTCGTCGTGAAGAGAAGAACACCAAAGAGTTCCTTACTGAGACAAAGAACATTCTTGACGAAGTACTTGGTGGTAAGATTACTCCTACAAACTACGGAAAGAGACGTCAAGAGCTGCGTGAAAACTTCCGTAAGAAGAACCGCGAGAGCGATACTCAACTTTCTGAAGAGATGCAGGAGCTGCGAGAGAGCTTTGAAGGCCGCTGGCAGTATTCATGGGATTGCTAATCCTAAGAGTGTACAATTAGCGTTGAGTTAGCAGAGTCTTAGAACCAGCCTAACACGGAGACTACGGATAGTTTAAAGAAATTGGCCCCACATGGGCGTAATCAAGAAAACACCTATTCAGTGAATTAACACTGACACAAGAGCCTTTGAGCCATGTGCAACGCAAACAGCGAGGACACGCTGTATAATATGTCCAATTATGATCAAACAATTACAGTATGCGAACCATAGAGTCGGTGCTCCTATAAGGAATCCTCATTGGCGAGGTAAGTAGACACTGTACTGTGTATCAAGAATCAGATACATGCGAATTATACGAGAGTCTTGAACCAGTTATATGAAACATATTTGTAAAAGCTTATAAATGCGTTTTAAAGCGTTTAAACAAGTTAAGTGGATTAGCTACCCACGAGATGCGTTAGAACGTCTTAGAACGCACGTAAATAGCTTTATTCAGGATCTTTAGGATTGATCACCTAAAGATTCACTAAGAAAGAAGCATATCCGTATGAGGTATACGACCAAGACGCGGGTTCGAATCCCGCCAGCTCCACTATAAACACATAGAAAGGAGGAGAATCTTGTAAGGGGACTCTTAATAGAGCAGTACGTAGATCAACCCTCCTACAATGGGGCTGTATGGTTTTGATTGGCGTGGAAGTAAATACACCTATTCGGTTAGGAAGGATACTGTATAAATTCAAATGGCAACTTTAACGTTGTTGACTATACTTGCGTAGCGTAAGTAACAGTCAGGTGGATGCGAAACCTACCAAAGTGGTTTAGATTCGGGAGAGCGCTGGTAATTTAATATTAACAACGGTTTTGTACTACTTTAATTGTGGGTTCGATTCCCACCTCTCCCACGATTATGAAGACAGGATATAAAGAGATGCTCCGTAACAGGTTACCTGATTACGTTGACTTGGCACTAAAATGGTGTCGTGTCAAAGAGCTTTGGATTAACCATGTCTATGATTCTCAGATAAATATATACGCAGATAAACAAGAGCGTTATAATGCTACTCGCATAGCTCTTGGATTATCATCTAAAGAGCGTATATTTAAGTTTGAGGATAGTATAGATTGGGTATGGATTTCTGAAGAAGAAAAAGAAAGATTGATACCAGCTGTAGGTTGGATCAACTTCTTTAAATTCTATTTTCCATTTATTGAAAACAAATGGAGAATAAATCTCTCGTTAGGTAGGACGGAACAAAGTTTTATTGAAGAACTGTCTTCTGGATACCTAAAAACAGTCAATGATTCTATAAGAAATAAATTGGCAGTTTTTATTACTAATTATTTTAAAAAATGATTATGTATTTTCCACGTACCAAAAAGATTTATCTTGCCGAATATGTAGGATGGGATTGGAAAGTCGTTTGTTACAAAGAAGGATGTTATAATTTTGCATACAAATGGAATGTTATAATACCTTCTAAATTTTGTTATTTAATGAAAAACGACGACGTTGTAAATCTATTAGGTTGGATTCATGAAAACATCGTAATGAAATTAGAAGATTTAACGTATATTACACTTAATGTATTGATACGAATATCAACGGGTCTTTTGAACAAGTGCGATATTGACAAGGATACAAAAATAGAGTTACATGATACAATCGTTTCTCAATTGAGAAATAGAAAATCCTACTTAATTAGTGAAGATTTACCTTTTTAGCTATAGATCATTGGGTTGATCTATAGCTCCTATTGTGGTCAAGCTATATCCACGATGCGAGTGACACGCTTATAAATAGCTCTATTTGTTTTGAAAAATCCACGTATTACCCCAGAGGAAGTGGAGATTATCAAAAGCGCGCAAGCTGGTAATATATCAGCTTTTAATAAACTTTTTCATCGCTACAAGGGATTCGTTGATACAATCCTATACTACTATCTTAAAGATATGGATGAAGCAAAGGATATAACTAACATTGTATTCTTAAAAGTTTATGAAAAACTCTCTCAATTCACAGACTATGACTCATTTGGAGGATGGCTGAGAATTTTAACAAACCGTACAGCAATTGATTACTTACGTAGTGTCAAGAACCACGCGAAACCTGTAGGAGAAGAAAGTGAAAGACTATCGCTTGCCTCTTCTATATCTTCCGATGAAGATGATCTTGTCAATCGTCTTGCATATGAAAGAATACTCGAAGAATTTGAAAAATTCCCTGCTCACATGAAGCAGATTCTTGAGCTATTCTACGTGAATAATATGACTGTTGTACAAATTAGTGAAGCTTTGAGAATCCCCACTGGAACTATTAAGTCGATTTTATCAAGGACTCGAAAGCAAATCAAAAAATCGTTTAATCAAAATTAAAAAAAATGGACTTACTTTGGTTTTTCATTGGAATCCTTATTATCTTTTGTATCGGTCGATACAATGAGAGTAATAAGTTGTTTTGGATACTGTTAATATCATTTGTTGGTAGTTTTGCAGTAGCTACAATCATTACGAAAGTGACATCGTATGATTCTAATGGAGCTAAGAAGAAGGAGGTTCAGGTATGTAAACCCACGCAGGCGTCAAATAACGCATCAGGAGTATTCCTTTTGGCAGATGCTATGTTAGGAGACACACAAAGCGTACAGCTAAAACCTGCGAGTCAGGAAACATACATGCCTGAATTACTTTCAATTGGCTTCAATAGTCCGCTCGTTAATAGCGGAATAGTTTACTCACTTCTAAAACCACCACAACTATGTTTACATATTTCGACACTTCATGACATGTCATGAATTAACAAAACAGCATTCAATTAATTAACGTGATATTTTCACAAGTAAATAACTTTTAAATCATTATCAAAATGAGTAAGAAGAATAAAGGCGCAAAGCCACAGTCAAAGTCAGCTAACAAGGCTGCAAACGCAGCTCCTCAGGTAGAAGCTCCAACAGTGGAGACTAAGAAAGAGGAGAAGGTAGAAGAACCTAAAGTAGAAGAGGTTCAGACACTCGCTAACCCAATGAGCGAATTCACTGAGGAGGTGAAAAAGGCTACAGCACGCGGACTCGATTCAAATCGTACAGTAGACTTGCTCAATCTCAGTCACTCTTATTTCCACGACCCAGATGCTGCAGCAGAGCGTTATGGAATTAAGAAGGAAGTAGCTATCACAATGGATAAGTGTACAGCTATCGGTGTGATGACTATGTTTGCTCAGGAAGTAGCTCTTGCTGACACCCCATGGTCTCGTACAATGCGTCCAGCAGTACTGGAGAACATGGCAGAAGTTGCGAAGGAAATTGGTGTAACAATCAACCTCAAGTCATTACCAGCTCCTGACAAGGACGGTAACGTAACTATTACCCAAGAGAACGTGAAAGTCTCTGCGGAAACTAAGAAGAAGCTTAAGGAGGAGAAGGAACTCCTTGAGGAGAAGCCAGAATTGGATGTTAACAAGATTGAGAATAAGATGCAGCTCCGCAAGAGTCTTCTTATCTTCTTGTCTGAGCGCAAGGATTATCTTAAGAACATTCAGAAGGCTATCAGTCTTTATGCAGCATATCTGGAGAAGGAGAAAGCCGACGCCACCAAGGGCATGTCTCGTATTCAGTTGTTGCACAACCTTATCGAGTTTGTTGGAGAGGCTCCGATTGTAATGAATGGAATTGGTTCCTTTCTTTACACCGTTACCGCTACAACAAAGTCTCCAGTACCAGCCTTTTGTCACCTCAAGAATACAGTTACAGATCGCACCACAGGAAACTGTGAGTATGACAATCACTTTATAGCTGATGTTGTACGCGAGATCGTAATCTGGAAGGCTAACCTCAAGAAGGCTGAGAATGAGAAATCTATCGAAGCTGTAAAGAAGAATCTCGAGGTGCTCAAGAAAGATTCTAAGAAGAATGAGAAGGCAATCAAGGATCAAGAGGAGCGTATTGAAACTCTTGAGAACAACAGTAAGGTATTTGATGTAACAATCTCATACGTAACTGAGCCTTCTGCAGACGCTATCGAATCTTTCATGGAGAAACGTGCAGAGAAAGATCCAGTAGCAATAAAGATGTTCAGATCTCTTTCTGAGAGTCTTTATCGCGGTACTGATCTTAAGGGTGTTAAGACAGACAGCTTGCTCGCAAACATGAAGATGCAGGCTGGAGTGATAACAAACATGTTCCGTGATCCTAACATGCAGTTTGTAAACTATAAGGAGTCTGAGATTCCTGAGTTGCAATTCATGAAGGAAGGCGAAACCGAAGAGCCAAAAGAGGAGCTTAAAGAGGCACCTAAGGAGGAGTCTAAGGAAGAACCTAATACGGAAGGTGAGCCAGAAAAGACAGAAGAGTCAAAAAACTAATTCAGACTGCCAAAGAAAAAATTCGCGAAGTTGGTAGTCGTATTGGTAAGGCTTACAAAGTCTTGAAAGGCGAGTAAATCTATCAAAGATGAAAAAGTTAACAACATTTCTCTGCAGTATAGCATTCGCTCTTAGTGGAGTGTGCCTTGCTGTGAGTAAATCAGAACCACTACGGTTGCCTGGAAATACTGTAGTGTATGCGGAGCCTATGAAACCAATACCAGCTCCGTTTTTCTTGAATCAGAGTAACACTGAGAAAGAAGCTAAAAAGGACACTGTGTTTACCCAAGTGGTAAAACACGACACAGTCCAAGTAACTAACACAAAGTTCAAGTACGTTGTAAAGGTTCGTACTGAAGCTAAAGCTGAGACTCCGTATCTCCCAGCTTTTAGTATAACAATACCGAAGGGGAGTTGGGAAACCTCCCATGATTCTACAAAAGTAGTATTAGAATAAAAGAACCGAGTGTATACCGTATATAGTCGGCGCTCCTGTATATTGTAAGCTATGCGCTTAGTATGCAGGGGCAGCACATTAGTTCCATATAAGGTCTCATTAGCCTTAGGAACGAATTAACTTGATCCGAAAATATGTTAGCGCTCTCAAAGCGTGAGAAACCCAAAAGATAGGATGGAAGACATTTAAGCGTGAAAAACTTATTTGTATTAGGGATAGCGTCGTATCAAACCCTATTCATATTGAAGTGAGAACCGTCTGGCGATGGATATATGAGAACCGCGCGTAAGTTGTGAGTTGCCAATCACACAGAATTGATGCCGTATCGGAAATGTATACTATGATACTATGTATATAAGAACGTTACACGAGATGAAGCTATAATAAGAAACCCCGAAGAATATAGTACATGGTATGGCTATATGAAGGCAAGGCCAAGTCTATTATAGAAGTATCTACTAAAACCCAGCTCAGTGTTCCTCTACCACCAAAGTAGAGTATGAAGGAGTGAAAAAATGTATGGAGTATAACTATATCGTGAAAGGGATAATACCCACGAAGTATACCGTAACTATGCTGGCTATGTAAAACCCGACTGTTCGATTCAGTCACCTTTTGGGTCACCTTAGGGTCCAGGGACGGGGTAAAACGCCTGATGTATGATGAAGTACGTCCGCCAAGCTTTGGTCGTTTATGCGGGATATAAAAGTAAAATGACCAGCAGGTTGTGCAATACCTGAATGCAGAAATGCTACGCGAAACGAGGCCGCGGTCAAAGTCTGATTTGAGTGTACACAGCTCTTTGGGTGGAGTGAAGATGTAAGTGGTACAATGGGATGAGTTGATAAAAACAATTCTCCAATGCGATGATAACGTTACAATCATGGTAGCCGCACTCAGAGGCGATACTGGGAAAACTTTATTTAGGTAGACCTGATTCCGAATGCCATATTGCCAATGGTAATGAAAGATCCGTCAACCTTCAACAACTACAAGTATTAGTGCTTTGCATTATATTTACAATATTATATAGTCTCTACAGAGTAGTAAGCTGGTATATTATGTATGAGTAAGTGTATAGCTTTAGATAAGTATTAAGAAAAGAGAGTTAGAGAGAAAATAAACATGTTTAACAAAAATGGATGTCTCCCGATAGATATACCCCTTTCGTTGTAAGAAAGAAATTGAGTCGGAAATCCGAGTGCCAACCGTAACTTTGAAATAATTATGCAGAATAAACTATACGATTCCGTCTCGAGCTTGAGTCGCCGAACGTAACTACTAATAGGTAGCAACGGACGGTATTGAAGCAGGACAGCAAATCCTTATAGATTTATAGAGCAGTTATCAGTAAACTGATGGGCAGCAACAGAACTTAAGTACGTCCTTGCAATAAGGATAGGGAGTTAGTGACTCATTAATACATCCTGTCTCGGTGTATTAAAAAGGAATGTTGTGGGTGACAAGGGTAATGATAGGGTTAAATTCCCGAGTGTTCGTGCACTGTCTCGAAGAAATGAGAGATTAAAAACAAATGAGGAAGCTTATCCAATAGAAAAAACAGCCGTAGTATCTGTGATCCCCCTGAAGGTGAGATAGTTCGATAATGAAACGCAAATTATGTATTCCGCGTATAAGAATGAATACTAACATAAGAGACAATCTGTGGTGAATTAACAATCATCGGTAGTTACTTTTAAGTATGTGGAAAGTACGAGAAGAAATTACCAAAGTTTTTGTGGGTCAATCGTATGTGGAAACTTACATCTGTATCTCAGCACTGTAACCCTCCGCGAATCCTGAATCATCAGAGACTTTGACGGATACAGAATAGTATACTTCACATATTGTTTATTAGAATTAAACAATGAATTACATAAATCATTGCACTTGATTGTGCACATTCAACATTCAAAGCTTATGATAGCAATTTTAATGATGGGCTAAGTTAATCCTACCGTTGGATTCCCGTTACATGAGTTGAGCTTCACTTAGAGGAATATAGAAATGTAACAGTTAAAATTGGAAGCGTGCTTCCCATTAGAATAGCAATTGAAGTTGATTTTTTCACAACATTCAGACCCAATGAGGCAGTAATGTTTTACTTTATAAAGCTGTATTTCAGCGTAAAACTTTATTATTAATTTCATCGTTGGTTTATCAAAAACGATGTCAAAAAGGATGAAAACTTATGGAAACTGTAAAAGCATCAGTAGTAGCAAACAATCGTAAGTCACTCTCAATCGTAGGCCAGAACTTTGGCTGTCAGTATTATCGCCCAGAGGCACGTCAGAACACTGTTAACTTCGACGAGAAGAAGCGTAAGATCGAGCAGGATGGCAATGTTGAGCTCACAACGAATCGCGCAACAAAGCGCTACCTCGTTAAGGGTTATGACGTAGTGAGCATTCAGCTCGGTAACGACATCACTGGTTCTCCAGTAGTGTTCATCAACAAGGATGATCAGGCAAGTGAGGTAGCGATGCCAATCTCTCCAGATTTGTCTAAGGTTGGTCAGGTGACAGAAGACGCTGTTTCTAAGGCTCTTCGTGGTGACAAGAACATCATCTTCTCTGACGTAGAGAAGTTGGTTAAGCAGTGCAATGCTGCAAACCAGGCTGAAATCAGCCGTATTGAGGAGCTTAAGGCTAACCTCGACAAGGAGTTGCAGTCTCTTCAGAATGCAATTGCTGGTAACATCAAGAAGCTCGATGATTACAATCACGAGATGAATGCAAGCACTAACGCTGCATCAGGTGTAACCGTAACAATCACAGAGGACTAAACATATGGAAAAGCTTGTATCTAATGCAAGCAAACTGTTAATGCAAGTTCTAATGACTGATCCCAAAGTGTCTGTAAAGATACTTGACAACGCAAATGATGCAGAAAAGTACAAGATTTGTACAATCCAAGATAATGGTACTATTGTTCTTGGAAAGACATCTGTGCGTTGGTGGAATCAGTTGTTAGGCTGTCAGGACAAAATTCCATTTGATAGTTTTGCTTTGAAAGTGTGGGACGCTTTGGTAGATTTATCAAGCGGCCTAAACAATAAAGCTATTCTCAATGGTTTATCTATTGAAGTAGTAAAGAAGTCAGTCCGTACAAAGGACTATGACTATGTTGTCCGTCGATTATATGATTGCTGGGCGCATGTGGCTCAGAAGAGCGAAGGATACCAAAAGGCTCTGTCTCCCGAGGGAGGCCCGGGTTCGGCCCAAGACTGTCCTGGTGGTACTTTCGCGTCCGACAAGCCACGTGAAATAGTAATCAACATCAACGGTACTAAGAAAACAATTCCTTTCATAGATAGTAATGGTGATCCACTGAATATAGGATTGGATTACGGATTTCTTGGATTTCGTAACTTGTAAGTGATATATCTGAGGATATAGAAGCATAATCCCGAGGGAAAATGCTTCATAACAAGCAGTTAAGAAAGAAAAGAATGAAGTATGATGATTCTAAATTCGGATTATCGTTACTTGGTTATTTACAGTTATCCATTTCCCCGAGGGGATTGGGGTGTGCTTCCTGCGGGAGGCGCACCTCGCGGATTAACTTTAAGTAAACTTGGTTCGATTCCAAGCTATGAGCAAGTGTAGGTAAATGATCTCTCGAATTCATATTAGTTGTATTTTTAATTTTAATCAAAATCTAATTATGAGTAAGAATAAATCAATTGAATTGAATTCAGCAAAGATCATCAATATCCGTAAGAATCTTGATATGACAATCAACAAGTATTGGAAGATCATTCGTGCGGAAAACGTAATGGCTAAGAAGGCTATTGCAGCAGGCCAGGGTTCTGGCTACGACCTCAAGGGTTTGTACAATGAAATCACACAGATGAGTGAGAAGCGTATTATTATTAAGGGTATGCTTATGTTGCTTAATATGGGTATTACAGAGTTCAACTATGAGGAGTTTAAGAAGACCAATAACTATGCTATTTTTGCAGCTGGTGAAGCTAAGGAGGCTATCGCTCAGCTTAAGATGATTCCTACCATTAATCCTTCTGAGAAGGCATCTAAGGGTAAGAAGCATATGGGTAAGACAGAATCTTTTACCTCAGCAAAGATTGCATCTCTCGTTAAGGAGAGCCAGTTGAAGGCAAATAAGTTTGACGCTAAACTCAAGGAGTTTAACGACAATACTAACATAACATGTACTGATGATATTGCAGAAAAGTTCTCTATGGACTTAGCAGTATAATATCGGCACAAGTATATGGTGTATAAGGACCAGCATTTATGCGACAGTTCGAGGCTGTCTATACTTTCATTTTAAGGCCATTTAGAGGCCTTCTAAGGCGTTTAAATATATTTCCAGGACAATTCATCGCAGAGATGAAAATAACGTCTTAGAACGTAACTATTTAAATCATTATCAAAATGGATAAGAATTTGCAACCAAACATATCAGACCCAAACGTTATATATAACACAGTAAAGAACAATCGAAAGAAGTATCTTGAAACTCACTTTGCTATGCGTTCAAAGAAACAACCTTGGTACATGCTTACTAAAGGTAAGTGTAAGAACTATGAAGAGCGTATGAAGAGTTGGGGTGCCTGTGTAGATTACTACAAAGTTCCATCAGAAACTAAAGTTATGAGTGAACGAGTTGTTATCAAACGTATTGGAAGTGCAAACTTTATGGAGCGATTAGCTCAGCATAAGCTTGCAAAATGGGTGCGTAAACATCCAGCACCATGTGATGAAATGGATTTGTTTAAGAACGAATTCCTTGAACCATGGAAAGAAGAGCGAGATAAAGCTCTTGAACATTTTCGAGATATCGTAGTTTCGATATATGACAAAACAGTATTACCGTATGACCGCAAAAAGGCATTGATTGTGCCTATGATAGATATGGGTGGAGAAGTCTATTCATATCCAAATATGGACCCGATTACGATCGGTTATCCATTATGTAAGTTTGCTGGAAAACGGTTCGTTAAGAAAGATACTGTAGTGGACGTATGTAAAGAGGCACTTAAGAAAGTGTCTAAGTCAGGATATAACTGTAAATCAGTTGACTATACATACGAACGCAAGGTGTTGCTCAGTGTAGCAGCATAACAGTGCTGGTGGTGACACTCTTCGTCCCACCAACACTTTAAAAAGGAGAGTTGGCTGAGTGGTCTAAAGCGCTGGTCTTGAAAACCAGAGGGCGGTAAAACGCTCCAAGAGTTCGAATCTCTTACTCTCCTCCAACATTGGAGATTTAAGCCTAATTGGTAAGGCAACAGTTTGCTAAACTGTCAGTAATCGTAGCAATATGATGTATAGGTTCGAGTCCTATAATCTCCGCAATACTTAAAATCAATAATATGTTAACAATAGTATTAAGTGCAATACTTGGATTACTTGTTGGTGTTATATTATTCCCAATAGGATTATTTCTTAGAGCAAGGAAATCTGGTTGGAATGATAGTAATATCTTTAATATATTTCATGTGTTGTTTCATTTAGCCTTACATCCTGATGATTTCACCAAGATGTATTACAAGAACGGAAAGAAGCCGTTCTGGTACTTAACAAAAGATGAGTTTTCAGAAGTCTTATATGTAAGACCATAGTAATAAATAAATATAAACAATATAAATTACGTAAAACCATCAATTATCCAAATCAAAGTAGAGAACTTTAACCTTATGTCAGCTTCTAATAAAGAAGGTTCAACATGGGTTAATGGAAACGCTACTGGTTGTGAAAAACCAGTAACTATTGATGATTTGGAAAAGAGTGATGAGGAATGCTCAGGTAATTAACCTGAGCTTCCTTAACTATTATTGATTAGCTGTAGATGGTCTAAATGTTGGTTCGATTCCAATATACAGCACATACGTTTACTTAGAGTCATTGAACCATGTTTATACGAAATTTTAAAGTCGTTACATACGACATAGAGATTTCCCCAAACTGTTTTCATTGTACATGTAAGGACACAGAAACACAAGAGTTATTACTTTTTGAAATATCTAATAGAAAGAATCAGCTAACAGAGTTAGTTGATTTTTTCGTTTCTAAAGATATAATCTTTTGTGGCTATAACAACAAGCATTATGACGACGTGGTATTAAACTATATTATAGATCTTCAGAGACAATTGAGTCATAGAGCCAGTCAAGAAGTCTGTAGGTCATTATATAAGCTGTCTAAATGTATAATAGAATCAGAAGACGGAGATATAGAAAGATTCAAGAAATGGAAATATGCAAATAAATTTAACTCTATGGATCTTTTGACTATGCAATTTAGTTCAAAGTTAAGAGTAGGTCTTAAAGAAATGCAATTAACTATGCACTATAAAAACGTTCAGGAATATTCAGGTTCATTTGATTTACCAATCGAAGACTCTGATATTGACGAAATGATTGCATACAATATAAACGATGTTGAATCTACTACAGATCTATTAGGTAGACTTGAAGAAGATATAAAACTTCGTTTGTATATTGAAGATGAATATGGAATTCCATGTTTGTCTTTCGATGGAGTAAAAATCGGAGAATCCATCCTTGCTAAACTTTATTGTAAGAAAACAGGCGTAGATATAAAAGAACTCAAAAAAAATCAAGAGCCAGTTGAAGACATAAAGCTAAAGGATGTGATTTTCCCTTTTATACAATATAAAAATCCGAAATTACAAGACGTTCTCGAAGATATGAAAAAACAAGTAGTTGATTCGCATGAACGCAAAGGCTATGAGAAGAAGTTTGTTCTCTCAAATTTAGGCTATTCTGTTGGAGTTGGTGGATTACATTCTATCAACAAACCAGAAATCTTCCGTCCTAACGAGAATGAGTATATTGGGCACAGTGATGTGGCGTCGATGTACCCATCGTTGTTAATTAAATACAACCTTGCTCCAAGTCGTGTAGGAAAAGAATTTTTGCAGGTCTACACTGACGTTTATAACGACAGAATTTATGCAAAACATAATCGACAGAAACTTAAGGACAAGACACTAAAGCTTGCTCTTAATGCTGTAACGGGGAAAATGCAAGAAGAATCAAGTTGGTTATACGATCCATTTAACGTCTTCCGAATAAGAATCAATGGACAGTTGATCTTGTTTATGTTGATAGAGCGTTTGCTGGAGTTAGATTGTAGGATCATACAAGCTAACACAGATGGTGTAGTGTATATAGCTAAGGAAGAGAATCGTAGTAGAATTCAGGAAGCTATTACAGAGGTAGAAGCTATTACACAACTTGTATTTGAAAGCAATGATTATGAAGCGTTTTATCAGTACGCAATTAATGATTATTTCGGTATCATTAAGGGATACTCTGAATCCAAAGACCCTAATCTGATAGAAAAGAAAGGAATGTTTATAACCGAGACCAAGCTTGGGAAAGGATTAGCACCAGTCGTAATTCCTAAAGCGGTTATAAATTATTTTCTTACAAAACAACCAGTTAAAGAGTTTATAATGTCTGATAAAGACATCAAAGACTTTATGATTGGTCAGCGTGTAGCCAAAAAGTTCGATGTATACCACGGAAGTGAGAAAGTACAAAGAATTAATAGGTTTTATGCTTCTACAAACGATTATTATTTATTCAAGAGAAAATATAATGAGAAGTTAAGAGAGTTTGAATTTTCTTATCAAGGTAAGAAAGTTGATGTTAAAAAATATACAGACATAAACCTTTTGACAGAATCAGGAGTTACTATCTTGAATACGTATGACGAAAAGCCTATAGAGCATCGTCATATAAACTATCAGTACTACATTTCTAAAGCGAGTAAAATTATTAGTGAGCTTACGAGTGTACAACTGAGTTTGTTTGACGATCAGACTTGTTAACCAAAGAGTATAAAAGTATGATTATTGAATTAAACACAAAACTTCTGGATTATCCAGATAAACTAAATTTAAATCAATTAGTCTTCCTAAGTATGGTATTGGATAAGAATCAAAAATCTAATAATCAAGACGTCCGCAAAATTGTCAGCCTAATTAGCGACGACGAAATATCATACTTAATCGAACAAGGACTTATTACCTCGATAGAGAGAGGGAATTCAATTACATATCAAGAATCTGAAAAGCTTACAGCTTATATCGAACCAGATCGTAGTTATTTTGATCAGTTTTACGATATGTACCCAGTTTATGTTGTTCGTCCAGATGGAGAAAAAGTCTATCTTAGAACGAATAAGAATAAATGCAGAAATCTTTATAACTCCTATGTTAGTAAAAGCTATACAAAAGCTGAACATATTAACAAATGCTTAGTTAAGGAACTTGAGAAGAAAACCAAGTTAGGCAAAATAGGATATATGAAGACTATGTGGAGATGGTTACAAGACCATCAGTGGGAAGAAATTGAAGAAGAGATGCTAAGTGAACAGCAAGAGCAAAATACAGAGACATATGGAACAGAACTTATCTAATTTGATACGTCCTATGTCTGTAGTTGCGAATGAAGCTGTTCAATATATTGCAGGCAGACGTGAACATAAAATCGTCAGCTTAAAAACAAGATGGAATAAGTTTAACAAGCAGTGTATGGGCGGAATAGAACCTAACACTGTGCTTACCATTGCAGGTATCTCTGGAAGTGGAAAGAGTTCGTTTGCGAACTTAATTACCACAGACGTGATTGATTTAAATGAATCAGAAGATGTTATAGTACTAAACTTCTCTTTAGAGATGGTTGGTTTTAGGCAGGTTGGAAGGACGCTCTCAAATAAGCTAAGGAGAACGACTTCGACTCTGTATAGTTCTGAAAAGGACCTGGACGACAATACCTTCAGAATGGTCGTATCGGTAACCAATAAGCTAAAGGAGTACCCTATTTACTTTGTAGATAGTCCTACTACTCCCACGCAAGTTAAAGACATAATATTCCAATTCTATGATACGTATGTTAAAGGAACTAACAAGCATTTCTTGATAGTATACGATCATGCGTTACTAACAAAGCAAGTAGGATCTGTATTAGAGACTATAAGCGAGTTAGAAAGAGTGTTCATACAAGCTAAGAAGCTACCAATGACAAGCATTATACAGCTTGCTCAAATGAACAGAAACATAGAATCTTCTGAGAGAATAAACAATCCGACAAGTCATTATCCTATGAGAAGTGATTTGTCATCATCAGACGCTATATTTCAAGCAAGCGATTACGTTTGCGTTATACATAGACCAGAAATATTGGGCATCCAAGAATACGGTCCGAATCATTTACCTACTTCTAACAAAGTATACATACACATGTTAAAGAACCGCGACGCGGGAAAGCCATGTATACTTGAATTCGAGAATGACCTTGCGTTCAATAATCTGATAGAAGTATAAGCGTCAATTGTAAAACATTTTAAGGCTGAAATTTTATGAATACATATACTTTTACAACTGGCAACAATAGTAACAACAATATTAAGAAGTTTTTCACATTTTCCTTTCTCAAGAAGAATAAGCCTACAGACTATTCTGAGGTTCTCGATGACCTTATTCTTGATAATCTAATGGAGACTAATTCATATCTCAAAGATTACAAGACTAAGCAGGAAGATGCAAAGATCTTCAAGGCCAGCACTGCTTCACTGAAGGGCAACGAGTTTGCAGAGGCAGCATCATTCCTTGCTAACTATGGCAAGAAGAAGACTTTCCCATTCACGTTTGGTAAGGTTTACAAGCTTGCGGGCATTCCAGTTATCTTCTACGATGACGAGATTCAGATTGACCGTGACATTTACACATACGACGATTTTGAGAATCTTGCATTCTTGAATACGTTGAGTGCTCCAAAGAAGAAGATCATTATTGATATTTACACCAACAGTCACAATATCAATATTGAGATTAATAAATAATCTAAAACCTAAGAGTTAATGATTACATTACCTACATCTAAAGTTCCAGCAGTTTCAGTTAATCCACGTTTCTTAATTATCTATGGTCGTCCAAAGTCTGGTAAGACATCAGCATTGGCACAGTTAGAAAATAACTTGATCATAGACTTAGAAGGTGGTTCTACATTTATTGATGCTATGGCAATACAATGCCGTAACATTAGTGATTTAGGAGAAGCTGCTCAAGCCATTAGAGCTAAGAATAAAGAAGTAGGGCATAATTTCTATAACCGTATTACAATAGACAACGCTACTCGATTAGAAGAGATTTGTTTAAGTTATGCTGCTACTTTATATCGTCAAAGTCCAGTTGGAAAGAATTGGAAGGGAGACGACGTTCGTACATTACCTAACGGTTCTGGCTATTTCTATATTAGACAGGCTGTACGTAAGGTAATTGACATGTTTAAAGAGCTTTGTGATGAGTTCATATTAGTTGGACATGTTAAAGATGTACAGATTGATAACAACGGAGAAGAGCTGTCAGAAATGGCACTTGACTTAGTTGGAAAGCTCTCTGCAATTATATGCGGAGAAGCTGACGCAGTAGGTCTTGTTTACCGAAAGGGAAATGAGACTCATATAAGTTTCAAAGGAGGAGATGGTTCTATTAAGGAGGCCCGCGCTCCACACCTAAGAGGACAGGATATAGTCATCGCCAAAGGAAACGATGATGGAAGCATAACAACCTATTGGGATAAGGTTTATAAGGATTAATCCCTATTATTTTAAGAAGTTATAACTCAATAAAATTAAGAAATTATGTATAGTACAAGTACAGCTGTTACGAATAATAACGAGTCTAATGGTTCTTATATGCCAGCTGGCATTAATGAGAACGTATTCTTGAAATCTGTAGAGGCTAAGAAGTCTCCAAACGGTCATGATTTTCTTGAAATTACATTCGAGAATAGTGAGGGTAAAACCGCAACAATGACAGAGTGGAAGAACGAAAAGAGCATGTGGGTTAAGACAGACGAAGATTTACAGCGTCGTGATAACTTACAGTTTGGTCGAATTATGCAGGTTATCAACTGTTATCTCCCTAACGTTGAAGGTGAGTTTAACACTTTCAAGGAGATGATAGATTGGGTACAGGCGACTCTATCTCCTATGGTAGCAACTAAGAAGGCTTTACGCCTGAAGGTTGTTTACGATAAGAATAACTATACTCAGGTATCTAAGAATGGTATCTTTGTAGAGCCAATGGATAAGGCTGAAACAGAGATTAAGAAATTCTCTCGTGACAGTTTTGAGCGACAGGTAGTCGCAGATGTTGAGAAATCAACAGATCCTCTTGCTTCAGCTACAAACGCTGATAGTACTCAGGCATCAGGTAGTGACGACCTCCCATTTTAATGGTAAATAGTCACTGGTGGACAGATTCAAATGAGTCTAACAGTTTTGAGGTTCTGTAAAAACCTCACACGGGATGTATGGTAATATGTTTCACTGCCATAACTTTTCATATAGGAGGTTCGATTCCTCCTCATCCCACAAATCGAACAACAATGACGTGTAATAAGGTTATTCCTACGTTAAGTATAATTTTTGCTCTGATACGGAGAGGGAGCGTTCGATTTAAGGCCATTTAGGAGCGATTTAAGACGTTTAAGCATAGACTTTGTGTAGTTGTTAAGAGAAATGGTTTGAGACGTTTAGAACGCAAATAAATGGCCTATTACGAGATGTGTTAACTGGAAGTTGATATCGCTTAATTGAGTTAGCTAAATGCTGAGGTGGTTCGAATCCACCCATCTCGACTAAAATTATTACTATGGAACGTAAAGATTTTGAAGAAGAGGTTTTAGATTATGCAAATAATCGTAAACCTAAAAACTGGAGAGTTGGGCAAGCTGTATTTAATTATATAGATAATCAGTATGGTGTTGCTCGAGACGTACAGTACAAAGAAAATGTAGATTGTTTTTATGATGATAAACAGATTAAAGACTTTCTAAGATTATCCTATAATAGGATTCGCAAAAAGAAAGGTTGGTAGAACCTTGGGGGTATTTTGGAACAAGCATAAGTTCGATTCTTATGATACCTACACTAACAAGAACTTATAAGTCAAATGTATAGTACAAAAACAGCAATTACAATGAGTCTTAAAGACTTGTTGTCCATGTTGGATGATGAAAGTATCTATACATACTACTTAGGTAGTATAAAAATAGGGAAACTTATCAACAGTCCGTTAAGGAATGATGATAGGAATCCCTCTTTTGCTATATTCCGAGGTAAACGAGGCGGATTATTCTTCAAGGACCACGGTACTGGAGATGGAGGTAACGCTCTAAAGTTCGTTAAGTTAATCAAAGGGATAGAAACAAGAGAAGAGTTTGAAAGAGAATTACTGAGGATAGTTCGTAAAATGAATCCTAATATGTCTATACGTCAACAGACTTACACCCAAAACGTAAGTAATGTTATGGATATAGGAATCGTTAGACAACCATTCACAGATATAGATAAAAGATATTGGAAGCAATTCCATATCTCACTTGATACGTTAAAGAAATATCAAGTGTTTAGCATTAAATACTTTCTTTGTAATAGAGTCGTCAGAGGAACCTACAAAGAAACTAATCCTATGTATGCATATAAGGTATATGATAGATTTAAGATTTATCGACCTTTAGCATCCAAGTATACTAAATGGCGTACGAATTTGACAAATGAGTATGTTCAGGGATTAGCCGAGTTGCCTAAGGATGGAGGTAATCTCTTGATAATCACTAAGTCTTTAAAAGATGTTATGTGTTTATATGAGATGGGTTATAATGCAATCGCAGCTTCAAGCGAAACAACATTTATTCCAGATGATATTATTAAATCATTGAGGAGTAAATGGAAACATATACTCATACTATATGATAGAGACCAAACAGGAATGTTGAGAGCTCGTAAGTATAGTAAAGAGTATAAATTTGATGCTTTCTTCGTTCATAAGAAGTTTAAATCGAAAGACATATCTGATGCAGTAAAAGCTAATAGTTTTAATACTGTAAAAGATTGGCTTTCGCAAACATTAAAGAAGTATGATTGAAACATTGATTCTGGCTCTTTTATTCGGAATAATTGGAGGTATGTTAGGGTTTACCCTATTGTACAAACAAACTCCAACTATAAAGATGAAGAACGGCCGCGTACGATATATAGATTGTATAGATACAGAGTATATTACTGTGTCTGACAAGAGTGGCGTAGAGATACTTAACGCAGCTTTTGCTAAGAATAAGAACGGTATAAACTTTGTTGAGTATGCCACAAAAATCTAAAGGGAGAGTTAGGAATGCGACTAAGGTCGATAAGTATGGTTTACACTTTCGTAGTAAGCTCGAATGCTATACTTATGAAGCTTTTATGAATGCTGGAATACCAGTAGAATATGAGCCAAAGCATTTCACTCTCTTACCAAAATTCGAGTACAATCAGGAGAAAATACGAGCTATGACATATCTTCCAGACTTTATAGGAAAGGGGTTTGTAGTAGAATGTAAAGGCCTGATGGGTGATAGTTTCCCATTGCGATGGAAGCTATTCAAATACTACTTGAAACAACACAGAAGTAAAATGAAGTGTTATCTTGTGAGAAATCATAAGCAAGTAGATGAAATGATTCAAGAACTTTTAAGTCAAAAGAATTATGGAAAAGAAAAACAATAAAGGTAAGTTTATAAAGGTAGGTAATAGTATTTCATTTAAGTTTAATACTGATGGATTAGACTATGACTTACAGCCTGGAACAGTTTATACAGTAAGCTATGACAGGTATGAGGAACAGCTTACTTTGTCTGAAGCACCAAGTCTGAAATTACCAGAAAAGGTGTATTCAAGTGAAAGTGATGATAAGTTTATGAAAAAGATTCTTAATCGCTTTCAGAAGTCTAAAGACGAGGTTACTGGTGTCATGCTATCTGGACTTAAGGGTTCTGGTAAGACTGTGATGTGTAAGAAAATCGCTTTGGACTCAAATCTCCCTATCATCTTGATAGATAAGTCACTTTACCCAAGTGTTTTATGTAAGTTATTTAATTTGCTCGAAGATGTAGATGTCTGTGCAATTATTGACGAGATCGACAAGCTTGGTGAAGACTATGACGATAGTTATCTTTTGAAGATTCTCGATGGTATTAACTCTTCTGGTAGAAAGTTGATGCTATTCACATGTAACAATGACGATATGATTAGTGAGTTCCTTATAGATAGGTGTTCACGAATCCGTTATTGGAGAGAGTTTGATGAGATGAACAAAGAGTTGATTAAATCTATACTCGAAGATCGTCTTAACGACAAAGATGAGGTTAAGTCTGTACTTGATTTTATTGTTAGTCGTTTTGGTTGTGTTAGCTTTGATAATGTAAGTTCGTTTGCTCAAGAGATAAACGAAAATCCTAAAGATACATTTGAAGAGCTATTTAATGACATGAACTTATCTGTAAAGTAATATGGAGACAACGATACCTTATTACGAGGACATGACTCGTATAAGTAACTCTAACATAGGCTGGTTCTTGAAGAAAGGGCCAGCCTATTTACATTCTATGCTAACAGGTAAAGCCGAAGGTGAAACAGGTCGCCAATTAGCTCGTGGAACTATGATTCATGAATATCTGTTACAGCCTGAAGAATTCCATAAAGACTATGTTGTGTGGGATAAAAGTAGACCTTCTTCAGCACAGCAGGAGAAGTTCTGTCAGGAGCTTGCACAGAGTGTTGAAATAGAGCCAAATAAAGCCGCTCTAAGCGCATATCGCGCATCGTACAAGGGTTTACCAAAGTCAGATGATTTGGTGCTCCCTAAGGCTCTTAAAATGGCTGAGGAGTACTCTGATTATATAGAGTACCTTAAGATAAATGATAATCGAGAGATTATATCTCCATATGACGCTAAAATGTTAATGGAGGTGGCTGAGAATGTTCAGAAACATAAACTTGCGTCCAAGTTACTTAAGAATGAGTATATTGGACAAGAGGATGAACTTCACCATGAATTCCATATAAATTGGAATATGTGTGGAGTTAACTGTAAATCATTACTTGATAGTGTTCATTTTGATTTTAAGAACAAAGTATGTACTTTGATGGATTTGAAGACAACTGTAAACATAGGTTGTTTTGAAGAATCTATGAATCATTATGACTATTTAAGGCAATTGTGTTTTTATGAATATGCCTTACGATGGTATATTATAAATGAATTGAAAGAAGAACCAAATAACGATTGGACTTTTAAGTATTATATCATCGGTATAGATACAACTGGAAGTAATGAGATACGTGTTTTTGAATTTACAGAACATCAAGTTAATAGTAGATTAGATACTATCATGGATGTTTTAGAACAAATACGCTGGCATCAGGCTAATGGCAAGTGGGAACATACACTTGAGTATTACACTGGTGACGGAAGTGAAAAATTGAACCTATGAGTCATTTTGAAAAGATTTTGATACCATTCCTTGACAAAAATATGTATAAGATAGACTTCACAAGTTCTGCAGGATTTGTAGATGCTTATGAAGACGACGAAGATAGTCCGAATGATAATAGAAATATATATCTTATGTACGATATGAAGAAACATAACTTGTATACTCAAAGTAGAGCTACAAGATTTGAACTGTCTTCAAACTTATTAAAGTCTTATACGAAGATAATAGATAACAAACCATATTTAATCTATTGTTTTCACGTCAAGCAAAAGTATAAGAAATTCTTCGACGGTATAATAAACTTGACACATGATGAAAAGATCTCGATTTTGCAATTTTGGGGGTCTTATGATGATAGTGTTAAGTTTGCTCTTGCTAACCCAGCTATTCAGTTCACTGGAGGCAAGAGCATACCTGCCGAAGATTATATAGAACAAACAAAGGGGATTACCATACAGAAAGCTGTATAGTAGTCCCCTTTTATTTTTTTATTACTTTATCTATTATCCTGTTTGTTGCAGCATTATAAACCGCCAAAATCATCAAATCCGCCCATGTCGTCAAGATTTCCAAGATTACTAAAATCGTCAAGATCCTAATCGCTTCGTGGACTTGTGCCTTTCTTTTTATTCTGCTTCAAATCTATTCCGTATAAATCCATATACCAGTCTATCATCTTACCATAGAAATGTCTATTAGACTCTATACCGTTCTCAGTGAAACTTGTAACAAGATTATCTGGCACACCAAATAATTTTGACCACAACTTTTCTCTTTTTGTAAAGCCTTTGTATTTTCCTTTCTTTTTGATAACCTAATCCATTTCTGGATCGCCTGTTAGCTAACCAACTGTTAATCCATACATAGAGTTGCTAATATCATTGAAACCGCTATTTAACACAGACATTTCGTGTACAACGTCTACAGCTTCAGTAGGACTTTGGCTTGATATCTTTGATTGTATAGTTCTAACTTGCATAGCATCAAGTGTACCTAAATACAATTTTCTACCAATATAATCTTCTTGAAACCATCTTGGGATATCTTGAAGATTATCTGGTCTCTAATGATGTTTATCGCTACTTAGTATCATATTAGCCTCCGAATAGTCATGATACTTCTTGTAAGCTAAAGTAATACCAGTTAGAACAATTAAGAACGCAGACATTGCTAACCATGAATTCTTATCAACAACTGATAACTTCTCATTACCAAACTTATTGAAGTCTAAGGTAAATGCATATTTTAGTTTATTGAACAATGTTTTTATAGTTCTAAACATTCCCATAAACTGCTAATCCTAAGACATTCCAGTTTCGTAGTTATATGAGAAAGCTCTACGTCTCTATTCCTACGTCTTCTTATCAAGAACACTCTTACCGCTAACATGCTCTTTATCTCCACGAATAGATACATCGTCTTGACTTGTAAATGTTCTTATTGACACATCATCTGAACCAGCTAACAAATTCTGAGCTATCTGTAAAAGCCAACCACGCATAGCTCCCATGTATTTACCGTACTTATCGTCCTTATACATAGGTCTATCGTTTTCTGGGTTTACACCATTTATAAGACCTTGTCTTATCTATGCTTTTGTGTAGACGTTTCTTGCTTCAAGCTCATCTGTAACATACTATTGATATTGTGGCTTAACAGTTAACTGATGCGTAAATACATCAAACTTATAAGCATTTCTTAATGTAGTTAAACATTTCATATGAGCTACAGCTCCTTGAGATTTTGTTCTACCAGCATTCTTAAATGCGTACATTAACTAATATCTTGTATAAAAACCAGCTGGTACTTTATCATCACCTTTATAGAATCTACAGTTTGATAAATACTGCGATAGTAATATACTGTTATTAAAGTAGTCTAAAGCCTAAAAACCTAACATTAAAGCAGATCTGAAAGTCCTAATAGTTCTGCCTGTATTTATATCCTTAAAATACTCTCTAACTCCACCTTGCGTTCCAAATCTCTACATTAAAGCAGATTGTTTGTTGTTTGGTAAAGCCATACCGTAGTTAAGTATTTGAGGTATTTGATACATAAGACATCTTACAGCAGCGTCAACCATATCTCTTGGTGTTGAATACTTCCAATTAAAAATATCCTGTATCTGTCGTGTTATAGAGTCATACCATCCAGTACCAATAGACATAAAGTTAAAGCCTAATATGTTTAATGTAAACAGATTTGTTAAAGAGTTACCTATTTTTTTCAATATAGTCTTTCTTTTGTTCTGAAGAGTATTCTAATCGAAATCAGATCTGTTATCATAAACATGAGCATCCATCATATGTTTGAACATCTTAGATGAATTCTTAGACGATGTATATTTGTATGTATTACCATACTAATCAACACCTCTATTCTCATCGTCCATAGCTTGCTGATATGTTTCTATTATAGGTAAGATTTCTGACTTATGTTTATAGTTAGAAGCTTGTATCATATAAGCTATTGTTGCCTAAACTATATCTTCTGATATGTTCTGCTGATTTTCAATATTCTCAAAACGTATATTCAAATCATTTGCAGACGTTGTGCCGTCAAGTTGTAATCTATACTCATCTCTTGACCTGATATAATCGTCATTGTTATTTATATCAGTCCAAGCATTCCACATATTCTTCCAAGTAGTCTTTAAACCTATGTTAAATATGTTTGAGAATATCTAAGACGCTGTTTTACTCTACAATGCAAACTTATAAGACTTATACTATTTACCATATATTTCAGCTCTTGCATCATTTGTAGCCTATAATAATAAGTCATACAACTATTTCATCTGAGTATCTTTCTCTAACTTTTGATAATCTTTGTTTTCATAAGTCTTAAGTTTAGGCTACTCAGCTTCATGTAAGTCATTATCATAGTTCTTGTTTATAAGATTTATAGTATCATCAGCATCTGATTTTTTACTAAATCTTCCATTAGGGACAATCTTAAATCCATCATGTGGTAAGAATACACTGAATATACTTAATGGTTCATCAACTATCTATTTAACACCTTTTCTTGTTCTTTCACGTTTAACAGTAAACATGTTTGTTATTATATCTCTTATCTACTGTTCTGAAGTAGCAGATATTCTTACAGGATCTCCATTTTCGTCTGTATAGTTTAATATCTCACCATCGTTGTTTAAAGCATAGTCTACATACTGATCTACAACAACATCAAACCAAGTTTTAAAATATACAATCTACTGACCTTCATCTCTTCTATCGTTTAGTTTTTGTATAGCTAAATATTGTTCTTTTGTATACCATTGGCCATTAGTTCCCTAATACATACCATTCTTCTGATATGGTATTAAAACAGACTATCCTTCTTGACCAAGTATTTCTGCAACACGTTTAGCATCATCTTTATCTAATCCGACTTCTGAGTCATAGTAATCCTACTCAGCTTGTTTATACCTCAACCAGAAATCTGTATTTGTAGATATCTTCTTGATATTAGCACCAAGCGGATCATTTTCAGTTCTAACAACTCTCAATAAAGAATTTCTTATAAGCTGAGCTCTTAAGTAATGTTCAGAGAATGGTAAACCTTTGAATATCCTTGGATCTGCTTTATATGTAGAGTTGAAATATAAGAACGAATTTCTCTTAGCTGGATCTTCTATCTTATTAGCTTCTGTATAGAACGCTTCTTCGTCATAATCAGACTCCATATGCTTCTACAACCAGTTATTCCAAGCCTATATCTCAAATGCTGTACGAATTTCATCTTCTGATTTAGGATCACCTATTTCGTCATAAGGTTGAGATAAATCATCTAACTTATCCTACCATTGCTTTAAAGATCTCTGTTCATTAATTGATAACTACTCTGGATGAGAATAACCAGTTTCTGGATCAACAGTCTTCTTTAAGTAAAAGTTTATATTTGACTGAATATAATCCATCTTCTATATAGTTGAAGGTCTTAATCCATGATTAAACTATGTATCTGGATCTTGATAATTATAAGGAGCACTTAATCTTTCTAAGTAATACTTTAGTGTGTATTGTCTTTCGTAAATATCATCCTTTATAGACTCTACTTCTTTTAGATACTTTATAAATATAGACGTTTCGTAATCATCTTCATCATAAGCATTTCCTCTATCAGAGCTTCTTACATATGTATTAAGATCGTCATCCCATATATAATGAAAACCATATGTCTTATCAAAATACTCATGTAGTTTCTAAATCTAACTCTAAAAATCGTGAAGAGCCTATCCGTAGTTTCGTTCACGTATAAAGTTACCGCTTGGGTATTTACTTCCATTCTCGTCAACGATATACTCTATCATCTTCTTCTACCAATTTGGACTAAGAGAATTAACAGGATGTCTAAATATTGAATTCAGTTTGTAATACTATGATAATATCTCATTAATCTTTGGTAGAACCTCTACACGTGTTTTGTGCTCAGATATTTGTATCATGTGGAATACCTGCTTGATAATAGGATTATCAACCTATGAATTGTTCATTACAAAAGCCTTAAATAAAGATATATCTTCGTGCATCATATTTCTATGAAGCCAGTCTTTAAGAACTTCTTTCATAGTTTCTTTATCCTAATTCTCAGCGGTAACATATTCATCAACATACTTATCAACCAGCTTGTCAGATACTGTATACAGTGCACTCTTGTACAACTTGTTAACATTATCCAAAGTCTATCTAAGTTCTTTAAGATTTATAGCATCTTCTGGAGATAAATCCCAAGAATTTATCTAACTAAATATCTTATCCATCAAGGCATTATAGAAGCGAATATTATCTTTGTATAATCTATAAAGAGATTCTGTAGATACATTAGAGAATGGTTCTTCTGTCTAAGAATGCTTGTAAAGATATCCTAAAACCGTATTGTAGTTCTATGGTTCAAGTGTCTAAGCGTCAAATACTCCCATAGTTTGTAGCGCAAACTTTATAGAGTTTGATAATGCTGTAGCATCATCTTCTTTATTTAGAGCAGTTAGTCTCTCATGAATTTTATTCCACTGAATAGTCTACTTTTCATTTTTATTACGCATCTTTGCATATGTTTTGTCCAACGCTTTGAACATATTGAAAAGTAGCTTTCTTCTACGAACAGACTCAGACTCTTGATTGTTTGATATATTCTTTCTCTTCTCACCATCATTCATTCTACTTATGTTAAAGATAACGTTCTTCTACATAAGTATATCTGTTAGATCTTTGAATGTAGTAAAATCCTATATATCTCCAACCTCTGCTACAAACTTATCTATATCACTTCTAAACGGCAATACGTTCTTAAAATACTTTGTTATAGATATAAATACCTTCTTAACAAGAGATTTTAAAGTTTTGTTCCTATCTAACGCAGCAGTAGAATAGTATCTTGCTAATACTTTAGTAATAAGCTCTTCTTCTTGATTTAAAGCTCTTCCAGCATCATCAACATATATCTACTAAACTTCTTTAGAAAGCGATTTAAAGGCATTTCTAGCCTCTCTAAGGAGCTAATTATACAAAGATGGGTTATCATGCTTTATGTTGTAAATAAACGTGTGTAAGAGCTCTTCTGCGACTATTTCAGTGGTAACTCTACCACTTCTTAGATATACAGTATTACCAGTAACCATAGCATTGTCAAGTACAGACATACCGTATGGTGATGGCTAAGACTCTTCAACCCATTGAACATTAAACTTGATACTAAATACTTCATTTAGGTTGTTTATAATATCTTCTATCTTCTATCTATCTTTTATCTAAGTTTGTTTAAGATAGTCAAAATTATCAGAACTTTCTTTATAACTAAATCTTTCACGACCAGTTTTCTCGTCAGTCCAATGACCAAGTTTTAATCCAAACTTATCATCGAGTATTTTTTTAATTCTACTTGCAGCTCCTTTTCTTACAGACTTTGGGTATTGATTAGAGTAATCTTCTGCAAACCTAATAACAGATCTAATGTCTCTATTATTACGACTCTTTGGTTTTAAGTTATCATTTATGAACTTTTCATCTATAATCTTATCACCGTTTTTATCTTCTTTTAAAGACTTGTCTATAATAGCATAAGCCTTAAGTCGTATAGCATCTTTTCTATTACCACCAGTAGCAACAAGTAGTTTATCAAATAAGACAGAATGAGCCCCATTTGGAGCTCTATCTATCCCATTTCCATTATTAGCTGACCAAATATGATAGGCAGCCTTTTCGCTTGTAGCTTGTACTATTTCATTAAACTCCCTCGCTACATCGGGATGTTTTAAATTAGGACATATTATCATAATTAATCAGTTTTATTATTTTTGCCTTTTTTACAATGATCCATATTAGACTAATCAAACTTAGAGTCATCGAACATCTATTCATCATTAAATGTATTTTCATACACTTGTTTAATAGCGTCTTTACCATCATTGTTTAATTCACGAGTACCAATACCTGCAAAGTTCTTTGTAAGTTTAGGGATACCGCTGAATACTTGCCATTGGCCATTAATGTTAGAGAACCATTGCTTTCGTATCTAATCATACACATATACAGGTTTATTGTTGTCTATAGCCATCTAAACAGTCTGTCCAGTACTACCGTCTACTACACCGTTTTTAAGATGTCCTACAGCGAATATAGCGTCAGCATTCTAAACTTGAGTTTTAGCTTCATTACTATAACTCTATGACATAACACCATACTTTTCGCCAATTGCACTCCAGTAAGAATCAGAACCAACGGTTCCTCCAGAATGGTTTACATATTTATCCTACTTTGGACTTTCAGCTTCTTCATCAAGCGTAGTAGCATGAGTAGTATCTTCAATGCCTCGTGAGTCATAACGTATTATATGGCCCTAAACGTCTTCTTTTATACTATTCCATGTCTACACCTACTTTTCTGTTAATACACTCTAAACCTAAGGACTTTCTAACCACATTTGATATGTAACAGTCTTATCTGGATTATCAAGAACGTCTTTAGCATAGTCTAAATAACCATAAGCTAACAACTTGTAATAAGTATAAACCTAAGCAGTGTTTTTAAACTGCTTTATGTTATCTTTCTCTCTAACCTATATTGGACCATTCATATAATCATACTCTTCTGCTATAAACGTTTTAGAATCCATAACTATATCACCAACTTCAATCTCACCATCTCGAGCCGTAACTTTAGCATCAAGTCCAAGATTTATTAGTGCATTTAGCTATGATATTTTATTTATTATAACATCATTAGCCGTATAGCCTAAGTTAAAATAATGTTCATAAATATCACCTTGTCTTGTATGGAATCCCTTTGGCTTTATAAGTAGATAAATAGCAGTTCCTAAATGTTCCGAATAAGCGTATAGCTAAAAATATCTATCAACACCATTTACATTTTTGATTACTATTTCATTATTAGAGTCCGTTTCTACAACAAGAACGTTTTTAGCCTTTTTATCAAAGAAGTAATTTTTCTAATCCTTAATTTTTCTAATTACTCCACTATTTATTCCCATGTTAAGTATAATTGACTTTTCGTCTACATCCCAACTATTATTATCTAATACATCTTTAATGTATTTTCCAATATTAAAATTAGGATCAACCTAACCAGAAATAAATTCATATGGTATATACTTGGCTAACTTGTTCCATCCAGAGAAAGAACCACTTGTTAAATATGCATACATTACAAGATCTTTTGCAAAGTTTGCTACATTTTCATCTTTATCATTCAGCATATCTAACCAAGCGTCAGCAACTAAATCTGTAGAAGTTCTACTTCCGTCAAGATTATCAGATAGTTTTAAGAATACAGGTTGTTCTACCTTTTTATCATCTATCATAAGATCCTGAGGAACTTCATCAAAGTACAATTGCTGTAATAAGAAGTTCTTTTTCAAATAAGCATATTTATGATTATTCTATATATGATAATTTAGCATATTTAATCTTGCTGGTATACTATAAGTTCCAAAGAATAGATTATGCATATACTAATCATCTTTACCCATATGATTTCTTATATAATCAACTATATACTTCTGATTTATCTAAGTTTGCATATGATTTGATATAGCGTTTAACTATTTTTCATTAAAGTAATCACCATATATACTTTTTGCAATTCTTATAACATCATTCTAAAAATGTGGATTTGCATTGAATGATATTCTACCAAGTATCTTTGTTGGCAACTTAATAGCATTATATGTTTTTGAATCTATCCAACTACCTTTAAGAAATCCTTCTAAAGATTGTCTATCAAAAACATCAGAACGCTAAAGTTCAAGATATTTCTATAAGTAAATCTATTGTTGTAATATGGTCTTACCATGCTTTCTTGTATCAACCTTTGTAAGACTTACAAGATTAGCTAATTGTGTCGCATACATGTTAATAAAGTTAAACATTGCTAATACATCTAACTATTGTGTTGGATGATTAATATTTTCTAATACATTATCTTTAAGCGTTTGATTATCTCTATCCATCATTAAAGATTTGTATATAACAACAACCTATTCTTTACTAACTTCAGACAATTGTTTTTCAGTAAATCCATATTTTGTATAAATTGCTTGATATTTACTTCTTAACGCTCTATTTGGATTGTCATATTGCAAATAGTTATTGTTAACCTCAGCATAAGCCTAAGCCATATCTTTAATTATAGGCTAACACATAAGCCACAATGCCTTCTAACCAACACCCATACGACTTAAGAAGTTAACCATATTATAAGTATATGGATTAACATTTAGTCTACTAATCCATGGGTCTTTTACAATATCAACGTGAGCATTTATAAATCCAGACATCCAAGAAGCAATAGGATTGCCATTATCATCAAACAGCTTATCAAGTCTATCAAGACCAATCTGTGAAAGAGTGCTTGTATCTCTAAATCTAAGTTGATACAATCTTGCTAATTCATGGTTTGTTACATTCAATGCAAATGGACCTATACCTTTCTTACCAGTAATATAGTCATTCTTTCTATTAGTTTGCTCATGTAACGTACCAAAGTTATAAGACTCATACTTAGTATTTTCTGGAACAGGTAAAGCGTCAGCTATACTCTTTGATAACTCGGTATCATTATCAATAGACTTATATAAGAAGTGTATAGAATTATCTATATCTCTAAGTAATGTTTGCATTACATCTATAATACTATTCTATAACTATTGCTCTCTATTTAATTCCTGTTTCTGACCATGTTTAAATCCTAAGTTTTTAGATATTAAATACAAGTGGTCAATATCAAAGTCAGAACCAGTAATCTTTGTAAACTCTTCTGGTAGAATGATCGCTGCCTTTGTAGCTGGAACAACGTCTACGAATTTAAGTGCCTATATTGATGACTGCGCCTAAGTAGGGATACGATAACCTATTGTTTCTGATGTAGAGTTCTCTCCAATTATATTGTTATCAATAAGCCATTGTCTTGCTTCATTAAAAGATAGTCCATGTGGTAATAAACTTTCAAAGAAGTCTATACTGACAACAGCGTCCATAGTTCCTTCAGAGTTAATCATTTGCAGCCTCTTTCCACCGTTTACAGATATATCCATATTCTTGTCACTCTACAAAGAACCATCTTCTATAGCGAATACAGATCTCTGTGTAAATGATGTACCAGGAAGATTAATATCAATAATATCTTTATTGATCTTTGATATAAGAATACTTTCTACCCAAGATGCATTTCCAACTGATGAGAGTGGAACACTAAACTCGCCATTATCGTCAAGCTCTACTGATTGCAATACAGCTTTACTAACACCTCTTGTACCTAACTATTCTTTTAGATACTTACTAAGTTTCTTATTGTCAACTCCTTTCTTTTCATCTCCATCTATAAAGAAATTCTCTATTATCTTATCATTTCCAATAGCAGATATTTCTTTTATAGCTTCCATCATTTTAGTTAACAACTAAGAACCTTTGACGCCGTTGTATGATCTATCTAAACGTAAGTTTTGAAGTACAATCTTAACCATCTGTGTACCAATAGCCATAAGATCTCCTTCTTCTGGATCTGTATTAAGCTGATTCCTAAGATGATCATATCTCTAAACATACTTATTAAATGGACCACTGAATTTGCTACCGTCAAACTTAATAGCTCCAATAGAACCAACCTTAACAGCAGAACTCATAAGCATCTAATCTACTCCTTGTTTTAGCATTTCATTATAGATGGTATTCATTCTACCTGTTGCTAAACATGGGAATATTGGGAACAATGCAAACTTATCATAATAGTGAACAGCTACGTTTGATGCAGCGTTACCATTTATAGAATGTTCATGTATTCCATAAGCAGTATATTTAGTAGCAACGATATTAACAGCACTATATACTAACTTGTAAGCATCAGCTTTATCCATCCATGAATACTTTGTATCATCGTTTGTAAGTATTTCAAAAGCCTTAGCAACTTTATTAGTATACTTTCCTTGCATTCTAATAAGATTTCTACACATATCAGCAGTTATATAAGATGCACCGTCAGCAACGTTTATATCGTCCTTTAAACCGTCTGAGAATCGCTTAGCATCAACCAATGCCTTCTCTAACAATCTTACTAACTCTTCATTACTCTTACCATCATGCTTTATATTATCAAAGTTAAATTCCTTAGCAGCTTCTATAAGACCTTCTGGATTCTCTTTGTACTTTTCACTATGTTCGTCATAAGCTGTTTCATAATCACCTGTATAGTTTGAATATATATCTCTTAAGAGAGAATTCTTAAACTTGTCATCAAGACTACTTATAACATCAGCTTTTGATGATACTTCGTAATCCTTGCACTCTGCACAAGTATATTCATCTCCAACACCTGGCAACTGATTAACGTTATCATCACCAGTAGAAACCATACCACCAAGACGCTTTTGTAAGTCGAATGTACTATCTTTAATCCTACCGTTCTTAAAGTCATATGCTACTTTAAATAGAGCAGGATGACCAGAATAACATCTGTAGCACTCTTCAGAACATACTATAGATTTGTTTGTAATATCTGACAATATCATAGCTATAGCCAAACTTCTTGCAGCCTACATTCTTAAAGCTTTCTGATAAGGATTTACTTCCTTTCCTGGAGTTTCTGGCCAATTCTATTGATACATGATAGACTGTAAAGCGGCTATCTGATTTTCATCAAGAATATCAGAATCTAAATTAAATATAGAATTCTTATCTTCTTTACCTACCTTTATCTATCCAGTCTAAAAATCAGTCAAATCAATTCTTTTTACAACGCCTAATCTTTCAGCATTCTCTATAGCATGTTTTGTTTGTACAGCTAAAGTTAAAGCCATTCTATTCTTTCTTTCCTAAAGCGGTAAGTCAAAGAATTCTTGATTAGCTATCTTTAAATTTTCTGCTGAAGATTTATTTGGATCATTTATGTAAACCATTTCTAATCCGTTTTCGGTCTACTTATATATAGATTTTAATGATAAGAATCTTGTTCCATTTGGTTCAACATTGCCTTTCTAAGTATGATAGTTAACAATCTTCTCTGAATCTGTAAGTACATGTAAACCTTGCTTTTCATAACCTGGAATATCTTCATATCCAAGCTATTCCATTGTTTGTTGTATTCCTAAACGTTCAGTATCGGCGTATTCAAGCATCTACTGTATTAGGTCGTCAGATGGTCTAATAAAGTACTCATCTCCAACTTTAACCATGCTTCCATAATTAGATACCTATACTGTTTTGTTTCCGTTTCCATCATTACCTGCATAGAACTACATTCCTGGAAGTGTTAAACCACTCATTACTACGTATGTACTCTTATCTGACAATGTAGGGAATACAAAGTAATTCTACTGTAGCATTGATAGCTTAGCCATGTAATCCTATACAGTAGTTTGATCATTATAAGCACTACCATTATCATTGAAGTTATCAGTCTTAAATCCAATGTACGTGTGAAGCTTTAACTCTAAGTCTTTTTGATTTAGAATCTTCTTTAATATCATAGATCCTCTATTTATTCCATCACTATTAACTACATTATAATCAAATCCTAATGTAACTTTCAATGTTGGATCTTCTGGATCATTTGAATTAAGAACCTATGTTATATGAGATATAGCATTGTTTTGTGATATAGTAAATAGCTTCTTACCATCAAATGATAATGCCTATTTGCTAACAACGTTTCTATTTCTCATACTCTTATACTTAGCAAGCATTGATATAAATCCATTAGTAGGATACATATTCAATGCAAGTTTCTGATCAATGTTACCATTTTTATCTACAACAGAACTTAATGTATTTATGAAAGAGTCTATAGAATTTAAGCCCCTACTGTTCAACAACTGGAATAATGCTTCATTATATACAGAGCCATACTTCTTAGATAACATGTAATCCAAATCAGCTTCATTAAACATGATACCGATATTGTTTAACGCTTTTATAAAGTATTGTTTTATAATCTTGAAGTCAGATGGATCATTGAATGTGTATGTATTACCTTCAAGCTCTATCTATCCATTATCAAGACCAGACTTCTCTCTAAGTTCATTTATAAAGTTAGCTGTCTTTGAGAATATATCATTTCCATTAGTACCGCCAAATCCATCATTGAACTAAAGATTACCATTTACTTTAACTCTATTAAATACACCAACCTATCCATTTACTAAGAATGTATTCCAAGATCTTGGTATAACCATTTGATCTCTTTCCATAGAAGACGCCTTAATATCTATCTGCTTACCGCTATCTTGAGATATAGACTTAGCGAATATATAGTCTATCTATTGACTCTAAACAGCTTGTAATAATTGTATAGCAAATGATTCTTTGTCATAGTTAACATCTACAACATTGCCTTTCTCGTCATACTTATACATTCCGTCTACTATCTTATGTAGTTTAGCACTAAGCTGCATATACATAGGATCGTATTCTGATGCTTTAGCGTCGATACCTCTTACTAAATCGTATATATTATCAACATCTCCTAAGTCGTCAACAATTGTATTATACACTTGTTTTAAAGGCATAAATGTAGGCTCACAGAACTCATTCAAATCAAGATCGTATACCAAATATTTTTTACCATTCTCATCTGTCTATACATTTGAATATACAAGAGTAGATAATACGAACTTTACGCTCTTTGATACTGAGTCTAACTTATCGAACTCATATGAAGCTCTATCGAACTTGTCAATATTGGCCTTCTGTATAACATCATCAACATCATTATTATCTTCTGGATCCTCTTTTAATCTACTTCTAACATCTCCAACTATCTCGTTACAATAATCAGCAACTAAGTTTTGGATAGCAGCAAATTTAGGATATACTACAACCTTCTCTGTCTTTAAAGTAGTAACACCGTCTTTTGTATGTTCTACTTCTTTAGTATGAGTTTCAGCTGTAAATATCTCTCTAAATGCCATGTTTATATAATCAGGTTCAACACCTGGCTATAAATCATATCCGCAAAGTCTATCAATGGTTTTTTGTGGTAAGTTTCTAAGAGTATTATTGTCTATGACAATTCTATCTCTTGAACCAAACTCAAGATTCTTGTTTTCAAGTATATTAAAAGCAAGAGCTCTTACCATTTCATTAACATCAGAAGAGTTGTTTAGATATTCAAACTCAGCAGACTTCTTAGTATCATTATTTGTAACCTTATAGTAAAGTGTATCACCAAATAACTTATTAAATCTATTCTTCTTTTCCTTACTTATCTTAGCATTAGCATACTTTCCTTTGTTTGTATCTCTATACAGCTAAAATAAGTTACGAAGAGTCTTAAATCCATAATTTCTTCCAACACCAATATAGAATCCTATAGTCTTAAATAATGGCTTTATCTTAGAGAAGCCTTTACTTTCTTTAAAGCTCTACCAGTTAGACATATAGTCTACAAACTAATCAGCTAAACCTTCAGCTACGTCTCTATCAGACAAAGATTTACCATTGTAAGATCTATAAGAGTCGTACAAAGACTATCTTAGTTTATCATCTACACATAACTCTAAAACCTTATGGAATGCTTCATGATAAGCAGTAGACATTGGAGCGTATCTTGATAACTTTATAAGCTCAGTTGTACAAACACCTATAGCAGCCTAACTCTGAGTTATCTATTCAAGATACTTTTCATGTTCTTTAGTAAACTCAACTCTACCATTTGAACCTAATACTTTATCAAAATAACTCTAAACACCATTCATGTAAGCAGCTTGTTGAATAGTATTTCTATCATTAACAATATTAAGTATATCACTTATTTCAAACAGTCTACCATTTCTTTCAGATGATATCTTTTGAATTTGCTCTATAGTATTTACAATTCTACCACGTCTTCTATCTTGAACAGTTTGGCTTGGTTTAAAGTTTTCTTTAGAATCAACACTTGGTTTAACCTTATCTTCAAGTCTAAGATTACTTATATTTATCTACCTATAGCCTAAAGACTTAGCTCTTGTGTATATTATACCATTTCTAATCAAATAACCTAAGTATGTAGAACCAATAGTACCATCATAATTCTTATGAGTAATATCGTCTCTATTAAATGATAATCCATTAGGAAGCGTTATATGCTGTTTATCATTACTGAAAGCATTTGAGATCTATCTAAACAGCACATTGTCAGAAGAAGATAGGTTTTGATTAAGAAGTGTAGCATCAAAGTGTAATTGTTGCTTTGATATTATACTCTGTAAAATTGGAGCATCTTTAAATACATTGTATGAGTTTTGTCCTATTTGAATGTTTCCGCTATCACCAAGAACAACCATATTGTTTATATTGTTATACTTAGAAAGTTTCTTCTTGCTATCAAACACGTAAAGCATTTGCTTTATCATTGACAATGTATCAAACCCATCTATGTTATTCTGCCCATTATAATACTTCTGTAACAATTCTACAACATTCTTAGCTCTACCATCACCGATTGTTTGTGCATTAAATGTAACGCCTATCTTGTCATTACCAACTTTATAGTAGTATACAATCATACCACTACTTGTCTTAAGTACTTGTTTAGTAAACTTATCATCAAATCTACCAAGAGTCTAATCAAGATTATCTCCAGTTGACACGTTGTACATTACAACACCAGTCTTGTCGTTTGTGACGAATGTAGTAACACCGATACCGTCTTTTGCTGATAACTTGATAGTATATAAATCATGCTTGTTTTGATCATTAGCAAATACAAAACTATCACTTATATTTATCTAACTACCTGGAGCTGAATACATAACAGAACCTTTATTTGTAGTTATATCAAAAGCAATCTTCTTATCTGGATGTCTTTTAACGTAATCAGCCATAGCTAAATACTTCTTCTAAAATCTCTTTCTTCCTTCATTTATACCAGAAAGAATTTCAAGATCTCTTTCATCAGCATTTGGAAAGTCGCTTAAGTCGTCATGGAATGATAATTCACAGAATCTTCTTTTATCCTCTTTCTTGCTCCAATAGTTAACGCTAAGCATAACCTGTCCATTCTTAGTATAAAGATTAAATATAGTATGCTTATTGTCATCTATAACCTCTTCATTAGTTCTATAATCATCAAGGAAGTCACCTTGTGTAGACATTGAATAGTAATGACCATTACTTCTCATATCTTTAAAAGATGGAGAAGTCTTTGTAGATCCACCATATCTATCAATATGTCTAACTGGCATTCTTTGAATTCTCTCAGCTTCAGTTATTGCAGCAGTATTATATTTCTCATCTGGCTCAATACTATACTTATAATAGAAGTCTTCATAGAGCTTATTACCTTTCTATACTGCTTTACCTAATAGAATCTTTAAAGGTTCTTCTTGCATTTGCTCTACATAATTAGCAGCGTTGTCAAGTAAGACTTTAAAGTGGTTAGTAAATGCACTACTATAGAACTAAATTAAAGTTTCATCATTTGATATATCTTCTAATGTATGATCCTCTAAAGTATCTATCCATGTTTTAATCTGGTTAAAATACTGTAAAGCTACAGGAGTATTACTATCTGATGTAGGTTTATCAAACTGAGTAAGCCACCACTTAGGTATGAATAAAGACTTTTTGCCAAAAGCTTCTTGATTTGATACAACAAAGTCAATTGCAGAAGTAACAAGTTGCTGTTCAGCAGTAACATCTACATCTCCAGTTTTGTCATTTAGTAAAACATAGTTTATAGATAACTGAGCTTCAGCTATAGCCTAATACAGTCTATTTACATTCTCAATCTCTTGTATATTAGATGGCTTTAAACTTGGTACAATACTTAATATTCTATCAAGTTGATGACAATTATCTTCCATCTACTAATAAAGAGCATCCTGGCTTTCTCGAGCCTCCTAAAGATAATCAAAGTCTATACTATCTATTATAGCCTACTCTTCACTTGTTTTATTCTATACGTTTTCACTTAGTCTCTGTTCTTGCTGATTCAACAGCTCTTTGATATTGTCGATAGCTTGTTGTAATTGCTTTATGTAGTTTTCACTAAGCTATACATCATTGAACTATTGTAATTGTAAGTATTCAGATTTTGAATTAAGCTGATCATTTATACCATTATACTCATCTACAAGTTGTTTAGCTTTCGCTTCGTTCTCTTTAAGCTTCTTCTATTTATCTTGCTCACTAAGACGAAGATCTCCATCTTTAAGTAACACAGAACCATCTTTACCTTCTAATTGATATACATCTCTATCTGCTACTATTGGAAGAGTAGTAACTCTAACAATATTGAGATCATATGAGTTTTGTAGAATCTATTGTATATCCTATAGATGCTCATTCTAAGCCTCTCTAAACGTCTATCCACCGTATACTCTTACTGGAGAATCAAACTTGTCTGATATCTTTCTATAGCCAGTTCTTACGTCAATTACAGTAATATTTCCGTTTAGATCCTTTAATACAATATCAACTTCAGATGATGCGTTTTTGTTATCATCAAGCTTACCGAATACATTATCTCCTAAGTCTAATATTTCAAATCCAGAAGCAATTAACTTGTCTCTAAATTCTGCTATATTCTGTACAATCTTAATAATCTATTCGTTCTTAGCATATTCTCCATCAATACTTATAGGATTACCAAACATTATGTCTCTAACGAGCTGTCTGAACATTTTTCCATAGAACAAACCTTCTGATTCATTTGTGTTAGAAATTATAGTCTTAGCTATATGTTCTATCATTCCTGGATATTCTCTATAAGCAGAGAACAACTCTGAATTTTCACCTAAACCTAACTGCTTGCATAACTCTATGAATTTACTTTCATCATCTATAGATTCAGTAAGTCTCTATATGTAACTATTAAGTACAGATTCGCTTATATGCATATCATTATTAGGATATATCTATATACCGTCGTCTGTTTTTGTTATTGTACCAGCATAACTTGATAGTTCATTTATAACCTAAGATTGCTTTGTCTTTATAACTTCGTTGATATCTCTTTGACTTGCTTGTTGTCTTGGATCAATCTTTATACCCTCTGATCCATATTTCATAACATCATCAATGTTTGACAAGTTATCTTCGCTAACACCGTTAAACAACATTTTACTTGATTGTTTTACATAGATGTTTCTAAGTAATGGTATATAGTCTTCTGACCACTTATCTCCCATTATGTCTTTAATGTCACTTACAAACTGTGATATCTTATAAGCACCTTGTTCTGATAACCTAATTAAGTCATTCCCTATATTAACAAGTCTGTCTTGGAATGGTAATATAGTAGAGTTTAGATTTCCTTTCTTAAAGTTATTATATCTGTTCTTTCTTCTTTGGAAATCTCTCTTAGCTCTTTCTTTTCTTTGCTGATACTTTCTCTTATTTTCAGCTAACTTAGAGTTGAGTCTTTCTTGTCTTTGCTGTTTAGTGTCTTCTACACTTTCTTCATTTGAAGCTTCATCTAAGTTACCTACAGTTGACTCCTAAGCAGCCTAATGATCTTCTTTAGCATATTCTTCAGCTTGTTTACGTAGCTCATCATTATACTGTTCGTATAGCCTTACAGGAGCATCTCCTTCAACAACCTCTTCAGCTAACCAGTTAGTTGTATCTTGTCTGTATTTAGTATCAATTATAGCATCAACTCTTTTTGCATAGCTATCTTTTGAAACAGCCTCATCATCCTAAATAGCATCTTCAACTTCAGAATTTTGCATCTCTTTCTCTATGGCTTCTTTATCACCACTAAGAATAGCGCTTGTGAGCTTATTAGAACGCTTCTGACGGGCTCTAAAGGCTGTTGGGTTATATACTACCTTTCCATCCTTATTCTTCACCATACCGTAATTAAACTGGCTTAAATAGCCATCTGTTACAGCCTTGTCAGCAGATAACATAATGCTACCTATTATAGAGTGCTGTAGACCTTCACTACTATGCTTAGATACATCATCTATCTATTCAAGTGCATTTAAAGCCTCTTCGTCTGTAGAACCTAAATCTACATCAAACTTCTTTAAATGTTCTTTAGCATTATCTATATACTTCTGTACGTGATTGTGGATAAGTTTAGCATCAGCTCTATTTGTTTTTAGACCTAACTTTTCAGATGCAAACTTAAAGTAATCCTCAATAGTATTTAGCTAAGCCTTTAATGTTAATGCAGCTTTTAAAGTATTAACAGCTTTAGTCTTATCTTCTATATACTCGTTTATAGCTTCTTTACTGCTTTTGTCATTAGCGTCCTAAGCTTCTTGCTTTACATTTTTAAGGTGCTATTTAAACTCTTCAGTCTCAGTATCAATACCAGCCTTTTTAGCACTTTCTATTTCAGCTTTTACAGCTTCGTGTCCAGCGTCAACATTTCTTCTGGATATTTCCATCTGATTGCTGACATCATTCAGATATCTATCAGCTACATCCTAAACACTCTTCTTAAACTCATTTGAACTATATTCAGCGTTTATAGACCTATCTATAGATTCTCTCTGTTCTGCATTTTCTTTTTGTTGGTCATACAAATTGTTTATATCTGCAACAGCGTGAGCATATCTTTCTGTTCCGTATTTAATACCTTTAGCTTCAAGAGTAGCTCTAATGTTCTTGTTGTTAGCTGTAGCTGCAAGTTGATTAATATGCTGAATCTACTCATCATATTGCTCTGCAGTATACATAGGAGATTCTCTTCTTGAATCATTCTACTTAGCATCTTGTAAAGCCTATATTAACTCTTGAGCTTTAGTATTTCCAGCAAGTTTAAATCCACCGCTTGTTATATGTTTAACAATATCAGCATTATTACTACGCTCTATATTACTAAACTCTCTATCCATTATAGCGTTCTATGTAATGAAATCATTAGCTTTATACTGTCTATAAGCACCTCTAATGTTTCCAGGTAATACCATACCCATAGGGTTCATGAAACCCATAGAGAAACCACCTTTTACATTTGACCAGAACTCTTTGTCATCTTTTAATTCAGAGTCAGCTAAACCTAATACAGACAAATAAGCTTTAGCAACTCTTGAACCTTGTACGAAGTCATTAGCTATAATATCACCTATAGATGGTGCGTTCCATCCATATTTCTTAGCAAAATCTTCTTTAGAATTTAAGTACTGAACACCTTCCTCTGCACCTTCTGACATAGCTGAAGCTAAACCTCTCGCAACAGTATTTCCAGTATATGCTAAAGCTAACTTCTGCCATTGTTTTGGAGCTATCTTATCATATATATGCTGGAACTTATACATAGCTCTTTCACCTATATCATCAATAGCATGTCTAAGATTTTCTGGAAGAGCTTTCTTTGCTAAGTATGTAGCAGCGTTTGCAGAACCAAGTACAGATCCTCCAACTACACTTCCGCCATAACCAAAACCAGCAGACTCACCAATAGTGGAACCTGCTCCATAACCTTTCTTGAAAGCCTCTTTTAAAGATCTACTCTTAGCATAACCATTTGAATACTTTTCAACTTGACGAGCAGCATTAACAGCAGCAGACTCTGCACTCTCTTCAGCCGCTCTTACAGCTAAGTTGCCAGCATCATCAACTACGGTCTTACCTAACAGATTCTTATAGATAGCTCTCTTTCCAGCTTTAACACCATCCTTAATAGCAGTCCATGTTCCTTTAGCTAAAGGTTTTACTGGAGTAGCGAATTGTACACCTAACTGTACAGGCATTTCAGCCATAGTTCTCATGTTGTCTGTATAGAACTAAGCCTATAGGCCTTTTGAAGCGTCTAAGACCATCTTATACAGCTGTGGGCTATTATTATGCGTTAAGCCAACATAGAAGTCTTGTAGCACGTTTCTAAGAGACTCATCATTATTCTAATTATATCTTGAATCTATCCACTCTTTACTTCTACCTTCAGACTTCCAGTACTTTATACTCTGATTCTTTAGGTCGTTTACAATATCGTTGTAATGCTTATCACCAGATGCTACTTTAGACTTAATTATACTCATTGTATTATCAAGTCGTTTATCTCCAGTCTCAACATAGTTTTCGTCAAGACCACCTTTTACTTGCCAGTAAGATGATATAGCTGTTCCAATAGGTGCAGCAATGTTAGAAGCTCCTTCAGTTACTGGAGACAAAGCTAAACCAGCTATAGTTGAACCATGTCTTATAGCATTTGCAGTAACCTAACTTAAAGAAGAGTTTGAGCTACCTTGCATACCAGGCATTGTAAATAGATAATACCTTGGATCAAATAGAGATGCAGACTGAAACGCTTCTTCAGCTTTAACATATTCTTTAGATGGTGTTAATCTGTTAGAGTGCATGAAGTCTTTTGCCTTCATATCTCTATTATAATCATCAAGATGCTCTTTGTTTTGAGTCTTTAGATCATCTATATAAGCTTTAGTAGCATTGTCGTCAGTTCCGAAATTATCTTTTACAATCTTATCGTATTGTTGTAGGTTTAATTTGTTTCTTCTATCAGCTAATTCTTTTGCTCTTGCATCTTGACTTTTCTGTCCTGGGAGTGTAAATGTACTAAGTGCATCTGCTGTAGCATCTAAGACATAATTTAAGAAGCCTTTATTGTCATTTACATAATTAGTCTTATATATATTATCAAGCTGTTCAGCTTCTTTCTTCTTATTGAAAATATCCTAAGAATCTGCATTTAACTGCTGAAGATATTCATTTACAACCTATTTATCAGACTTTGGATCATTTAATAATTTGGAATACATAGATCTTTGGCGATTTATATCCTAAAGCATTCTATCATATTCTTTAACCTTATTATGGGCTTCTGCCATTCTAATTTTATCATTATTAAACGATGCTTTAGACATCTTTTCTTCAGCATTACCGTCTATAGCATTTCCAAAGAATCTTGATGCTGTATCTAAAATAAATTTATCAACAACAGCAGCTGGTGCGGATATTTTATCAAGAATAGTAGAGTTGTCTGAATTTGCTATTTTATTATAAAGATCACCTAATTTGTTAAAATATTCACTACTTGCCTAATCTCTCTCAGCTTCCTATTTACGTAAAACCGCCTGACTCTATTCGTATTCTCTTCTATTTTTATCCTCCCAAAACTTTTTATCATCAAGTTTAGCTTTTCTTTCAGCATAAACTCTATTCATATTCTAAACGTTTTTTCTAACAGTGTTGTTAACAGCTGTATTAACGTTTTGTTTATTTAAAAGAGAGCTTTGGTTTGATGGGATATTTTTAGCAAACTATTTTACTTCAGAAAATGGTTGTAATATTCTTTTCTGAAATATATTTGGCTACCTAAATGGCACGCCTTTACCTTGTGTTAAAGAATTCTCCATAATTATTATTTCTTACCGTATCTATTATCTTTGTATGAACTTGGTCTTTCTTTTACTTCTATCATATACAATCCATCGCCAGCCTTATTCTACTTATAATCAGTCTTTATATTACCTTTACTATCTGTATACTTCTTTCCATTATACAAGTAACCAGATATATAATATTTTATACCCTTATCCTTTCCATGGTTTACAGCATGTATCTAACCAGTTGGAGCAAACATAAGATTCTTCTTGTCTTTTGGAGATAAGTTCACTCTCTTGCCACCATTATATATATCTTTGTGTGAGAATAACGCTTCACTTGCTTTTGCTTCTGGAATACTATATGCAAAGTTACCACTCTTTGTAACATTAGCTTTAAGACCATCAACCACTGGATCTATTTTTAAGTTATAACTATCCTTTGGTTGATATCCAATAAATGACTTACCATTCGTTCTTGCATCGTAGAAGATGTCTGTAGTTTTATTCTTATCTCCATTCTTTAGTCCATCATAATAAGCTTTAAGACCAATTCTTGCAGTCTCATGTTGATTTCTAAGATTCTCAAGAGCTATATCTTTCTGTAAATCCATAGCAGCTTTAGCTTTAGCAAGAGCCATGTCATTATTAAAGTCTTGATTCTTAAGTGCAAATTTATCAGCTTCTCTTGCTAATGGAGTAGCTACCTAATGATCAGCAACTATTGCATTATCCATAAATCTACGATCAATCTAATCCTCTGTAGGATTACTTATTCCAGCTCTCTATAGATCTAACTTAGCTTGGTTTCTATGATACATATACAATGGATCACCTTTTAATCCAGGCATCCAGTTCTATAAGCTATCACGCATATCCTTTTCGCTTACACCTTGATATTCATAGTTTGGATCATACTTCATGCCTCTTGACTCAACTTCTTCTTTTGTTAAGAGATGAGGCTTTATGCCTTCAAATGTAGGATGAACATACTGTTGTAGGTTTTTATAAGCTGCAGCACTTGATCTATTCCATACACCATTCTTCATAGTATCCCAATTAAGTGGAGAGTTTGGATTATTAAATCTCTCATAATCTTCGTTATACTAACCTTTTGCTGCAAGATCGCTTATACTATCTAAGTACTTCTAAGCTTGAACTGCAGAAGCTTTTAACTTTCCTATCTACTATGTTGGAATGTTGTTTATATGCCTCTGCAACATAGCTCTACCTTCTGGGGATCTTAGAGGGTCTATACCTTTGTCGTATAAACCCTTTATCAAATCCTAAGTAGAACCTATAATATTTTTATTATACCAATCCATATCGCTTGATATTGGACTATAGAAATCATTATAATTCTTTTGGAATTCTTTAAATTCATTAACACCTTGCTGATACATATCTTTTGCAGCATTAATAGATGCTAACATTATCTAAGAATCATATAGATCTCTAACTGGTAGTTGTATCCACTAATCTCTTGAATATACCATAATTATTAAAACATATTATTCCACTTATGATAACTTATAGGTGGCATTTGTGTAAAGTTAGTAATATAATTTGCTGGAGTATACGCATAGTTCTCAACATTTGTAGTTGGATAACCATAAGTTCTTACAGCAGTTCTTGTAGGTACTGTTGTATATACAGGGGTAGTAGCGTTTGATTCTTTATCATAGTATTTACGCATATTCTCTCTATCCATATTTACTTTCTGTTGATATAAACTCAACATTCCATTACCAGTCTTTCTCTTATACTCATTTGCAGCATATTGCTGTATATAATCCATAAAGTTTCTAAGACCCATCTGCATACCCTATTGTCTTGCAGCATGTGCCTGAGAAGCATATTCTGTATTATACTGATTAGCTTGTTGTCTACGCTGTGCTGTCTGGCTACCTAAATTAGAAGCCATCTCAGCCCATCTACTTCTATACTGATTATTTATCTCCTGTGCCTTCTGAATAGTATCAGCTATATTCTGTTGAGTAGAAACTCCAGCAGCAATATTTGCTAAATATTTCTAAGCTCCACTTAAACCACCAGCTCTGTTGATATTATATCTATTCATGCTTTCCTGGTCGTAAATCTTCTGTATTGCTCTGTAAGGGTTTACTCTAAGCTTAGCCATCTCATTTAATGCTGCTTGTTCATATGGATTACCAGCATAAATGTCTGGAGTATGAATAGACTAATTCTTAGCATTGAAATACTAACCAACGCTTGACAACATACCAATTCCCATAGGAACTGCATTGCTCATCCAACTTGCTGGTTCTATATAACCATAATTTGATCCGTTATAACCACCTTTAAATCCAGGTAAATTTCCCTCTGTGTACATTTGTCCCTATTGTTGATGTTGCATAGCCTATTGATCAGATAAATCTTTCAACTTATCAACTATTGGCTATTTAATTTTATTAACTTGTTCCTATTGAAATTTATCGCTATCCTAACCAAGTTTACCTCTAAGTTTATTTAGCTTATCATTAGTGCGATTCTCGTACTTCTTATTTATCTTTTCTAAAGCTAATGTGTATGGCATTGATTGATCTTTGAATGTCATTCCATTTCTCCAATCTATATCCTATCCAAGAACTATTGTGTTGTTCTATAGATTAGCAAGATTAGTATCCTTTCCTGGAGTTCCTGTTTTTACAACATGTCCAGTTGTATTACTAACATCATTTATATTGTCTATAATACTTTCACCAGCAGCTACTCTTGCATTAGGATTAGTATCTGTCTTTCCTAAAGATGTTAATACATTTCTACTTGAGATGTTTTCAGATCCTTTATAACCAGCGTCTTTTCCACGCTTAGCATATAAAACATCATCTTGTGTAGTACCATTTTCATTGTAATATTGATTAGCTATATAGTCAGATTGTGCTGCAGATTGATTATATCCATTAATATTTATTCCTTTAATACGAGCTTCTTCAAGACGTCTTTGCATCTTTCTCTTTCTATGAGCGCCGCCAAACAAACCAGTTATAAAGCCTCCTACAGCACCGATAGCGCCACCAACCACAGATCCGATTGGTCCAACAATAGATCCTACAGACGCTCCTAAAGAAGCTCCAGTAGCTGTAGTTTTTAATGTAGCAGCTTGACTTTCTTTTCTTACTTCAGTTAACTGTTTATCGTAGTCTACATCATTAACTTTCTGGTAACCATATCCAATTCCATTTGAATACGAAGTTCCAGATTCATCTAATATATTACTTGCGCTCTTAACTCCAGCAAACGCATTACCTATACTACTTCCGAACGCTATTCCAGATGAAAGTATATTACCAGCATTTCCTGCAAGTCTATCTCCAATACCAGGACCTGGATTACTAATTGGCTATCTATATCTTTCTAATCCAGTTGGGATTCTTACGCTTCCAGGAACACCTACTTGATTTGCTAAATTAGAATTCTGCCAAAATGGAGTATAATCTCCTGGAGGCAAAGCCATTCCATTTGTACCAGTAGCAAATCCTGGAAGATATTTATATTTCATTCTTTTATTTTTTAACTCCATAATGTTCTAAATTTAGTTGTTATATAATGTAATTGCATATCATCAGATGAAGCTTCTCCATTTACAGTGCAATATGTTGATTTACCTCTTAATCTACTACCATACAATTGATTTAATTCAGATGGATCGATCATTCGTGGTATAGCGTATCTATAATCATAATATCTATTTGATATATCTTTAAGAGGATTTATGTTTCCAGTACTGCATTTTGCTCCATCATTTACACTGTATGAAGCATAAAACTATTTAACCATACCTTCAGTAGCTCCAAATCTAACATTATCAAATACTTTAACAATATTAGGTTCAGCGTTAACAACGTAAACAAGTTTAAAATCAATGTTTTTATTAAACATTGTATGATTATTACCACTAAGAGAATCTATATAACCAGTATAACTATTTATAACACCATTAACATCTCTACTTTCTGTCTTATTTGCTATAAATGTATCATACTTACCAATTATACTATCACAGTATCCACCATAACTATACTTAGATATAAATGCCTGTTGTAATTCATTAAATACAAATACACCATCTTTTGATGTAAAGTATACTTCATTATATCTTGGATCGGTTAATACTTTATATCTACTAATCTAATACTCACCATCCGTTCTATATTCTTTAGATACTACTGTGTTTATATTTTTAGTAATTGATATTTGTTTATAGTCACCACCACCATTATACTGACAGAACACTGTATTAAAAGCGTCTATCCAATAAAGAGATTGTGTTGTAATGGCATATGCAAATACATTATCTTCAAGTCCAGATGTTGTAGACACATAATCATATCTACTTAATAATCCACCAGATCCTAATAAAACCTCATGATTATTATTATCAGTAACAGCTGTTCTTTCATTAACAGAGAATACCCCAAATGACTTTTCCTACCAGAACATAAGATTATTTTTAAATCTCTTTAATCCTGTTATTTTACCATAATTTGGATCAACATCTATATAATTTGCAGCTTTAAAGTTCTACCATGAGTCTTCTAACTCTCCGTTTTCTTTCTTTTCAGAATATCTACATCTATATGGATAAGCCTGCTTGTCTTTTGTATCATATGATATTGTAGAATATTTCTAACCTATTGTCTTAGTTAGACTATAAGCTGTATTATATGTATACTGAGGAAGTGTCTGTTTAAATACTCCATCTACATTAGCTGGCTCTTCTTGTATCCATGAAACGTTTACATTATTAGTATTTCTACTAAATTTATAACCATGGTCAATATACATATTAATAGAACTTTCTACAGGTATTGCATACTAAACATTCATAGTAGTTAACAACCCTATAGCTCTATTTGATACTTTATGAGCTGAAGTATATTCAAATGGACCAATATAAGTATCACCGTCGAATACGTCTATATAATTATCAATATTATTATTAAACTCTTTTATATCAGAATAACTATAATATTTACTATTATCTTTAGCTACTTTTGTATAACCTCCATATGGGGTGCAATTTCTTGTAATATTACATAAAAATGTTCCAAATGAACTTGCATTTAGATAATTTCCAGTTACTGGGAGATTATTAGAATCTTTATATACATATTCATGTTTTGAGTTAGTTACAAAATCAGTATTAGATATATTGTAATAAGGATTAGTTATTTCTTTTATAGTAAATGTACCGTCTGATATTTTTTCAGACATAGTTAAGATATTGTCAACTCCTATTGTTTCGGTTAATATCTTATCATTCTTTGATAATTCTTTCTTTAATTTACCATCTATTGTAAATAACAAAGATGTTCCGCCAAGTGCATACATTGCATAGTCGGTTAAATGTATATCTTTATTTCTTATGCCCTTTGGGGTTTCGTTATATGCTCCCCAGCATACAACATTACAAAAACCATGCTCTCCAACAATGTTTAGCGTATCTGAAAATTTCTATTCTGTTTTATCATTCTTAACTTCAAACAGATCGTTCCATTTAAGTGAGTTTGAAACAACCTTACTATTTATTCCATATTGATTTTTAACATCGTGTTTAACAACCTCATATCCAGCAAGTTTGTCGTTTTGTGTTACATAATATGTATTATATGGATCTGATGAATCACTGTCATTAACAAGTACACTATTAGACTAATTATATAGTTTAAAATACTAATATTTTATTCTCTATGCCTATTCTATATCTTCATATGTTCTACTACGAGATACATTACCTTCTGGCATTACCACAGAATATTTACCATTACGAATTGACCAATTATCAAGTATATTGATAACAGCGAAACTTGCTCCATATACATTACATAGCTAATTATATATATGTAAATTATTATATAGTTGTACATTATTTTTAAACGAATCGTTTTCATCTAAACTTAATGTAACGCCATTCTTCTAAATTGGTTTAAACGGAGAAATACTCTATTCGCCTGAGTTTCCTTTATTACATATAAAATTCGTTGCATTAAAAGGCCATTTCTTTATTTTTTTACTATCTGACTAACCAGCAAGTTGAAATTCATATTCAACATAATTAACATCTGAATTAAGAGAAAATAAATATTTTAATATATCTAATTTGACATTACTTTTATCAACAAAATCAACAATTGATTTATTAGTGTAAGAAAATTCTGGAGAAACAAACTAAAATAGATTCTGATTTGAGAAGTTATTAATTCTGTATCCAACATCTACAGTATACTAAAGGATAGAACCTGTTATATGCACAGGGTCTATATTCAATCTATTTGTTGTTAAAAATCCACTTGGTGTATAATACTGACTTTTTTGTATAGTATCATCAATATATCTTTTTATTACAGGTCTAGACAAAACACCCTAAGATATAATCCTAATATCATTAGATCCTCTATTACATCTAACTATTTCGTAAGAATATATATCGTTGTTATTTATATCATGTATTTTAAACTCTACACCTATTGGCATTACAGATAATTCTCTATTCCTAATACCGTTTATAAATGTCTAAAATCCATCTATATGTATATCTGGTATAGTTATATCTGCTATCCATTTAACTGGACTTGAAACACCTTTTTTATCTGTAAATATAATTCCATATCTATAAGTTTCTCCTCTTCGTAAAGACAATAACGAACTGGCTACTGTCGGATTTTGATAAGTATCATTATTAGTATCTGACTTTCTAAACTCTGAAGCTTTTTCTAACGTTCCGTCTTTTTTTATATAATATTTAAAAGTATCACCACCATTTTTACCTTTATTATTATATTTTATATTTGATGAGCTTGTACCGTATTTATCATAATTTAATGTTGAGGAGTCAGCTGGTAATATTGTTGTAATAAATCTCCAATCTACATTTTTACCAGATCCACCGTAATACTGTTCTCCGTTATCATTTGGAAGTGTATATAAATACTAAGGTATATCACTATCGTAATCTATTCCATCTCCATTTTGCGTATAAGGATTCCAGCAATCTTTTTCTTTAGTAAGCTGATCAAATAATTCCCAGTCTTTATCTTTTATCTAAGCTTTAGTATACCGATCCTATGTTTTGTAATTATCATTTACATTTAGGAACTATACTTCTCCGTTTGAATTTGCAGATACAGAAACAGTATTAATATTATCAAAAGTTCTATTAGTATCTCTATACTCTTTTATCTATGCTGCAAATAAATAATCATCTTTAGATTCTATAACTCTTGGAATCATATATAATCCAAATTTAGAATTAAAATCATTTACAGATATTTTATTTATTGAGTTACTCGCAGAATCTAAATAATAAAAATACTTTTTCTCATCTTTTTCTGTAACGCTTTTAAAACTTCCATCAAATATCAAATCTATATCAGGAGTTTCAGAATTCTGTTGATAATAAACTCTATATATTTTAATTAAGTCGTAATTAGAATCTTTTGGAATCTATATTTTTAACTTAATACCCATATTTGTATAATCACCCTCTTTTGCTCCATTAAATTCAGAAAAGTTATCTACAATATTAACAACATTAATTAATCTTGATAATGGCGACATTGATGTTTGTTGTTTATATTTAGAATAAAGTTGAAATGCATATTGATTTTTACCAGCTTTAAGAGAACCGTATATCAATTCTGATATTTTTGGAGGTAATAAAGATTCATATGAATTAGTAGATATGTCATTAATAGAAGTAGGAATTGTATCATCATTTAACACATCTATTATTAATATCTAATGAATACCATCAGCTATATATAATTTAATATTATCAGAACCTTCTTGCCTGCCTACAATACTTAATCTATTTCTGGTTTTCTTTCCTGTATTTGTATCTAATTCATATATATTCCAATCGCTACATGGCCCAAATATCATCTTTATATCATCTGTAGAAAGATCTTTCTTCTCTAATGGAAATCTATATACTTGTATTACACCATTTTCATCTTGTGTAAAGAAAATGCCATACTACCCAACTTGTGTTGTCTCTATAATCTCTTTTTTTATTGATGAAAATATATTCTTAAAGCCATCTATAACTTTAAGAGATCCTGCAGCGCTTTCTTTATTGTTTACATATCTAAGATTAAGAGCATCTCTATACTGATCATTACCTAATACATGATCAGCAGCATCTGTATTCATTCCTCCAGAAAATGTATTTGTCTATTCATTTTGTATTTTATTAGAATCCATTGTAATAATCATTATATGTTAACTATTCTTTACCAGTATATTTAAAGAACGTATCGTCTCCATCCCAATCTGGAATAAGCTTGTTCCAATCGTTCTTTATATTCTACATATCGTCAGCAGTTGGCATCATAGCTTCAGCATAAGCTTGATTCCTATAAAAGTTCCATTGCTACTGTATGTAGTTGTAAATAGTTATATTAGCACTCTTTAATTTACCTCCAAGCTATCCTTTTAGAAACTTTGGAAAGCTAAGTTTCATATTTACATACCAATAAATAGCTTCTTGATAAGAAGTTAAATCTGGTATAAGAGGATAGCCTCTTTCATCTGTAGCTATTGCTTTGTAAGACAGTTTAACAAAACCATCTTTTCTATTAAATACTATCCAACCTGGCTTTATAAAGTATTCTGGTTTATCTTGATAATCATGTGTATAAAGTAAATCAGAAAAACCATTAGTATGAGGTCTATTTATCTAAGCCTATACAGTTGGATACTTATTCTACATCTATGGTAGTTGATTCTATTGCTATTCTTCTATAGTCATATTAGACTAACTATCATCCAAAACTACAACTTTATGCTAATTATTATGTACGCTTGGAGATTTAAATATAGATGTTTGTGTACTACATGGTACATATACTCCATCTTTTGAGTTAGAATAAGCTACACCATCTAAATGCACTAAGTCTGAAGGCAACGGTATCTAACAATCCTGTACGCTAAATACAGGAACTCCGTCAACTCCAGACTGTCTACTGATATACTACATAGGTGCACCAATCTTATCTATGGCTTCAAAGATCCACTCTTTAATATCGCTAGTCCTCTATCTCGTTTCAGAAGAATCTAAATCAGCCATTATCTTAGCTATGACTGATTCACATTTTGTATACTTGTATATCATTTATATTTATATAATCTGTTTTATTAAAAATTAGCTTAGCCAGTCTCCTTTTATTAGCCCTAACTAAGCTTAATTGGTATTTGTATCTATCTGGAAACGTCTGAGGTATTTTAGACCAGTGTAGTCTAAACTTATACCCGTCAGAATGTTCATTTAAATGGTATATACGCTTACCTAATTCTTTGCTAACTTTATAATCTACAGATAGAGATTTATCTGTATAAGACTTAGGTTTATATTTACCTACCTGTACATAACCTAGCCCAAAAGGCATTTTAAAGCCGTCTGAGCCGTCTAATACATGTTTTAATATAATCTTACACATAGAGTCTAATATGTGCTTATACGCGACGTATGATAGTTCTATGGGCAAATCTTTATACATGTCTACGAATGTTATAGACTTCTTATTCTTCATCATCCTGTGGACCATGTGGTTTAACGCTAGCCAATGTAGAGTTGTTGCTATCATCGCTAGGTCTGCCTAACATAAATGGAAGCTCCTTAGTCATTATCATTTCCTTGATAGGAGGTAACATCCATGCAGGTATTTTAATATCATCTTCGCTTGGAGTATCCCAATTGTCATCAATTTCATCTTCGTAAATAGCTAAGACCCAAATATTCCTAAGTTTATTTAAATCTTGATCACCTTGTACGAATATACACCCATCTTTATAATAAGCTGTAAGTTCGTGTCCAGTGTATTTACGAAAATAGTTATAATGTCTACGAATATGATTCATATATTGTATATTCTCACCCATCTAATCATGAACTGCTAATATACTATCTTCATCGTTGTTATATATACCTTCCAGTTTAACTTTTGTCTTCTTTGTAAATATAGGATACTTATCTAAAGATTTAACATCCTCTAATTCTAAAGGACCAGTTTCTTTCTTATAAATATCATCTGAAGTCTATATAAGATCATCTATAGTTTCAGACTGAGCTTTAATCTTATCTAATCTCTACTTAGTAAAGAACTTCTTATATTCCTTTACCCAGTTTCTTATTTGCTCTCTTGATAAATCTTCACTCTCACTTATATTGTTATTACGAACTAGAAGTAATATATCATCTACAAACTATTTTAATGTTATGTATGTCATATCACTTATCTATTGCTTCTATTACTCTAACATCTGAAGTCTTTATAATATCATTAGTATTTACTATCTAATACTTATACATATCAACTTTCTTAAAATCAAGAGTAAATAGACGTTTAATAAAGCTTTTCTTATTCTTATACTATCTATGTTTGTAAACATACAGGAACTATTGATTCTTAATATCTAAATTAACACTTACTGTATCTTTACCTATAGTATAGTTTACTTTTGTTAGAGGGTTTATTTGTATAGTATCTTTATATACTGTGTCTCTTTGGATAGTTTTAATTATATCCTACCCCCTTACCCCCTTACTTGCTGTAACGTATATAGTCTACGTTTGAGTTGCGGTTGTTTTTATAACCTTAGGTTTAAGTTTTAACTACTCTCTTACACTATCTATCTTTTGTATAAGACTATCATTAATATTTCGCAGCTAAGACATGTCAAGCTTTAAAACATTATTAGCCTACTAGGAACCGTTTAAGATACCCTAATAGGCTTCAATGTTATTCTGAGCCATTTCTAAGCTCTTAGAGAGCCTTTTATTCTGCTTGTATATATTTATACTAAACACAACTAAAAGGCCCACCAGGAGGCTTAAAAGTGCCTTAAACGCGATCTTTTTGTGGCTCATGAGCCAACTTAATATCATCGCACTATTCATCTGTTGCCAAATTATTATTTGTTAATATTGAGCGTATTTCGCCGAACTTTGAGTTCATGTATGCAGACACACCGAATATACTTCCAGCATAAACGAATGTTTGCGCAATATACCATAAAATACTATCCTCAATATTGTGCTTATTGAGGAAGAACGATAAAAATGCCAGCAAAATACCACTTAATACTGAAACGCTGGCCGTAATATACTGTACTACATCTTTATTATGTCTTGTCATTTTATTTCTATCTCCACTTTTCCTTTTTGACAAGCATTTTTTATAATCGGGTATAACTTATTAACGAACTCTTTTGAGTTTATAACTTTTCCTGTAACCTTATTCTACCCTAAGAGAATACACCCATCAGTATCTTCATGTGAGTTACCAGCGTGAATCAATACTCCAGCAAATGATTTAACATTTAAAAGCCTTGGAGTGTATCTTTTGAATCTTGGGGAATAAGCCCACACAACCTCATATTTACCATATGGGATTGCGGTTCTTCCATGCACTTTAGTTTCTCCGTTATCAAAAATACCGTTTTTGTTAATATCTCTTACCTTATCTTCTAATGTATCACAAAAGTATACACCGTCTACATATAGTTTACCTATAGTGTATGTATCACGTAAAGCAATACGAGTTAATTCAAGTTTCATAGTTTTATAAATTAACTATAACGTATATTATTTTAATCAAAAATCATCAAAATAATTAGTTTTATGATTAATATTCGTTGTTATAATTTTATATCCATCACTTGTAACGTGAAAAAAACAAATACCATCTCTATTAGTATATTTTTCTGTAACATTTTCACCATTTAACCATACAGATACATCAGTATTTGTGTCAGGATGTGTTACAAAATTATAAATGTTTTCATTCTAAAAAAGTTTAACTTCTTTCACCGTCTATTCATAACGCTAATCATCTATTTTTGATTTGTAGATTTCTACCACTTTATGATAACCATTTGGCGCTTCACGTTTATACTTAGCTAAAACTTTTTTACTTTCAAATTTATATCCATCGTATTCTACAGTTTCTCCAAGCTGAAGATCTTCTTCTTCTTTGTTTTTATATTCATCAACAATCTCAAACTGAACACCTTTGTTAATTGTGAAAGTTCTAAGATTATTTGAACCCCATCCAGGTTCATATACTGTAATAACAACTAATACAATATACTCGCCAAAGTTTCTCTAATCTGCAGCTGGGAAGTACATTTCAATCTGCTTAGAACCACTTATAACTCTTGATGGTGCAAGATATTTATCTGGAACAATCTTAAACTATTTTGACCTTACGCCAAAACCATTGTATGCTGGAAAATATCTGTAATCATCAATTGGTCCAAACATACCTGATGTATATACTTCTTGGTTATATGGAAGCCAATTATACATATGACATCTTGTATATACTAAATCATAATCAGTTGGACTATAATACTAAGGATAGCCATAGTTATCTAAGTCTATATACTAAATGTCTTCTTTTCTAATAACATAACATCTAAGCTATTTAATAGATGTAGCATCGTAATCAGATAGCTCATTTAATGTAAACTGTAGACGTATGTCAGTTCCCATTATTACTTGTTTCATATTTATATAAAGTAAAAAAGCTGAGATCGGGCTGTATGCCCAACCCCAGCTTAGTTGTTTTTTAATATTAATTATTATGCCAAGAATGGAGTAAGAGCTGTCTTAAGAGCTGCGCCCTGACCCTTCTTAGGATAAATCTCAATTGACTGCTTTGTAAGTCTATGTAGATCATCAGCTGTGCGATACATATTCTCGAACAAGATTGTAACTGCATCATACTCACCATCAAGCTTAGTATCCATCTTAGGAAGATCGAACTGACGATAATCCTCGAAACCACGATTGATGATACCATTGTAACCCATAGCTGACTCTTCACGATCGCGTACATACTTAGGAGAAGCTGTATAGATCTTACCAGGAGTCTTCTTAACAACGATACCTGGCAATGGGAACTTATGGCTATAACCAATGTTTACAATACCAGCTTCATCTCCGAATGAGATCCATGTAGAAACTGCAAAACGTACAGTAGCTGCAGGACTCAATGCTGGAACTGAATCGTCGTCATCATAAGGAAGAGCCTCAAGAGTAATCTTACCAGCAGCAACTGCTACGCTAACTCTTGCTCTCTTGTAATCCTTCTTGATAAGAGCTGCAATTCCTTCAGCTACCTTCTCAGGAGTATCACCTACCTTAGTTACATATTCATAAGACTCAGTCCACTTGCGGAAACGTGTATTCATATCCTTATAGATAATACGGAATACAATACTGTGATTACCAGCTGCAATCTTAGTCTTAACTGGATCTTGAATGTTAGCGAAGTCAACCTCAATCTTTTCCTGAGTATCGTCTGCGTGATCTGTAAACTCAGCGCTCTTAACAGCGCTCTTCTGAATTGAGTTAGACCAGTCGATTACTGGAGTATACTTAACACTACCATCACGACCAATTACTGTAGATACAGCACTTGTAATCTTACCAATCTTGATAGCTGTAGCTGTTGCTGGAACAGTTGCTACTGCTGTAGCAGGCTTAGCCATATCAACAATTACGATCTTACCAACATTCTCGATTTCTGACTTCTTATCTTTTGAGAGATCGCTGATCTCACCAGTGTACAATACTGCGTCTTCGTTACTTACAAAAACGTCATTTACAAATGTAATCATATCTTTATATTTTATTAATTTTTTCTACTCACCTCACGCGCTAATTTAATAGCAAAGGCTTTCCACGTTAAAATTATTCTTGTGTCATAACCTCCTGAGTTATACTCTTATAGCGAGGATTACCAGTATTCTCAAGGTACATCTATGCAGCTATTTTAATAATCTCTGGAATTGTTATGTTATCAAAATCCGTATATTCTTCAAATGGATTTGATAATGTTATTTTGTTGGGAGTACGTAAATAACCTAATACATACTCTTTTATCTTGTAGTTCTTATCTGTAAGTAGATAACAACCTTTATCTGTGCAGACTCTTAAAGGTCTTGCTTCGCCATACTTATAATGAAAATCCGTAAGGCTATTTGTAACTCTATACATAAAACTATCAGATGTACATTCAAATATACTTGTGCTATAAGGATTCTCTCCTTTATTGTTAGTTATGATAGTATCTTCGTTTAATGAAAATAAGAAATCATCTGGATAGTTTTCAACAATATATTTATCGTACTTCGGGTTATTATCATCTATACTAAACTGTGTGTATTTTGTAGTTTTGTATAGATTAATTAAATCGTTCCTACGCTTCTCATTCTATTCGTATGATGTTTTATGAACTTGATCTGTGTTAAATCTTAATTTAACAAACTTATCTACAGCCTAATTTAGCCAAAACAAAGAATCAGATGTAAGAGGTTTTTCAACTTGATTAACAACACCTATCTCTGTTTCAAATGCTTCAAGTATATCTATATATTTCATTGATCATCCTCCTACTATTGTGGTCTTGCATTATTCTACTGATCCTATAACTAAGACTTAGCCTTTCTCTTCAAACTTTCTAATGTTACGCCAAATTTATAACTATATATATACAAATCAACAGCACCTTTTACTATATCCCAAAAGCAAGATGATGATAATTCGCATTTAAATTCTCTATACATACTTGTAAAATCATCTAACTTTTTATAATAGATAACAGTTACATCTTTTATAACAGTATATTTATCTTTTATTATAGTAAGAAAAGTACCGCCTGTATGTTTTTTATTTTCAAAAAGAACCAATGGATTTCTTAAAATAAAACCATCATTAAAATTATTGTTAATCTTCTCAGAATCTTTATACTCAGAAAATACATTATTCTCAATAGTTACTGTCTTTAAATTCTATTCATCTCCAGTAAGATTCTAACCATTTTCTCTAAACTTATATGTAGAAAGACAATTTGAATAACTTCTTATATACATATAATAATCTTCTGGAAATTCAAATGTAACAGAGTTTGTTTGCTTTGATATATAATTACCGTGTTCTCTATTAGCTACTCCTTCTCTTATAAGATCTTTTATTTTGTCCTATAGTAATGCAGCGACATCTCTATCTTTAGTAATTATTAATTGCTTTATAATATCATCAAAATACTACTTTGCGTATTCATTGAGAAATGCATAAATAGTTTTTGTGTCTGGCTTATTTTCAACCTCAAATGAAGGATCTATTTCAATAAGCCTACGCTCAAATTCAATTCCGAGTTTTTCTGTTTCGTATTCTGTCATGATTCTAATCCTCTCAATTGTGCTTTAGTCTGCATTCTTGGAGATTCAACAATCTCTGTACTCATAACTAAAGCAAGGTTAATTAATTCTTCAGCCATACTGTCTGATAATTCAAAGTCTATATCAGTTTGCTAAGATAGTTTTTTATTTTTGTCAGCAAATTTCTATGGGTATTTTATATATGTATATATAAATTCTATAGAAATGCTTCCATTGGCAGCATAATCAACAATCTAACCTTTTATTAATATTATTTTATTGCCCTATACGCAATATATTGCACTTCTTGACCATGGTTTATTATTAAGAGTATGTGTAAATTTATACATATATTTAGACTGTATTTGTTTTGTAGGTTCAAAACTACTTTCATTATCTGAAATAACAGCATGTATTATATACATTACTTCATTTTTATCAAACTCACGAAACATGAAATCAAGAGCATTTTTATTATTACTACTAAAATGTATAACTCCTTCCTACACTAAAGGCTGTAAATCTTCGACTGCTTTTTCATCACCCTCAAACGGCACTCGCCTCATATTGTTTCCTGTAAATTTTTGAGCTATTAGAGCTAGGTAGGCCTTATCCAGTAATGTAGCAATCTCGTATTCAGTTAACGACGGATATGACGTGGTGACATTCTCCTTGTCATATTCGATCATAAACTTTTCGTATATATCTGCGTGCGTCATACGTCGTTTAATTTTTATTACTTATTGTTTGTTTCGTTTATAATAACAAGCTTCAGATCTTGGTTCTTCTTATTATCTAAGTAAGCAATAGCCTCTGCTAATGATGTAGCGATCAAATCTGTACCATAATAGTAGTTAGTCTTATCCTTACGGATAACACCCTTAGCTACAGCTTCTTCAATAATAAACTCTGTGTCTTTTGTTTTATTGTCAACCCACTTGTCAAAGAACTTCTTAGGATTCTTATCAACCATTGTAAACAGTGTAGATTCTACAAGTTCGTTAGAAAGATCATCTGACTTAACACCAAACAATCTAAGACACTTACGCATATTATCAAGTGACAACTTATCAAATTCACGAATAGCATCTCTACGTAACTTATTAAGCTTATTCTGCTCAACAGCCTCAGCCTGACGGTTAATCAAGATATAATCTTTACCAGCATCAAGCTTATCAAGTGATGTAGCAACTCTCTTATGACCCTCAAGGAACTTAATAATCATAGCCTGACGAGGAATAGAGTCGTCTAACAATAATGGCTTAGCGCCAATCTTTACACAGAATGTAGTCCAGAAATCACTATTACGTGATAAATGACCTTCATCGTAACCTAAAGCTTTTTCAAAATTCTTTTCGTCTTCTGGAGTAAGTCCAGTGTATATCGAGCCAGACCTTGTAAAATAAGGGGCGATATAATCAAAACATCTGCTGTACTTTAACAAGCCAGCCCATGGATTCTTTTTCTTAATTCTTAATTCAACTACCATAATATATTTAATTAGTTCTCCATATATGATATATGTTAGGGCATAACTCAATTAAGCGATACACCCTAATATATATTATATAGATTCATTTATTTTAATTACGCCTGCTTGTACTCTGAATCATCAGCATCGCAGTAAAGTACGCCACATGCAAGTGGGTTACGTACCATAATACCCTCTTCACCGAGGAAGTGTACCTGATAACCATCACGGCTATTAGAACGGAGAGTATTGATTGAGTTACCGTAACCAGATGGGAGTACAGAACCACCAGTACACCACTGTACGAACTCACGACCCTTACGACAAACCTTAACGATGTTTGCCTGACCGTCACGCATACCGAGGTCGAGGAACAAGAATGTGTAAGACATCAATGGCTTACCTGACAGTGGGTGGAGCTGACGGAACATCTCCATATTGTCAAAGAGAGCACACTTCTTAAGAGTAAGCTCAATACCATTAGTCATTTTGTAAGTTGTGAACTGACCACCGAGAGTCAACTCCTGGCCATTACCAGTGATGAACTTAGTGTCAATCAACTGCATGTTAGCTACCTTCTCCTTCAAGAGACGATCGAACTCACGCATACCCATCTCACCAGTCAAAGCAACAAACTTACGCTCGTTTGTACCAAGCATGTTGTAGCAAAGATCGAAGAGATAATCCTCGAGCAACTCAGTTGTAAGAGTTGTGTAGTAACGTGTGTTAGCTGGGCTAATCTGCTCGAACAAACCTGCTGAGATTGCAACAGGACGGCCGTTTGTACCCTTGTTAGAGTATGTACCGTCAGCGTTACGGTTAGATTTAGCGAAGAGTAACTGATATTCCTCGCGCTTCTTCCACTCACGAAGAGCCAACCAATACTGGTAGTCAGACCAGAGATAAGACTTCTTGCCAGTCTCAGGATCTGTTAAAGCGATAGCCAATACTGTAGAGTAAGCGTCACCAGTAATATCGTAAGAAAGACGCATTGTCATCAAGTTGTTCTTCATCTTGAATGGAGTCTGATAGTTCAGGATATCTGCCTCATCTGAATACTCTTCGTATGCAGAACCGATACGGCTTACCTGACGACCTGGGAGAAGATACTCACCTGGAATATATGCACCAGAACCAGCATCAGCTACGTAGCACTCATAAACCCAAGCGCTACCATCCTGATAAGGAGTACCAGATACACGAACCTGGAAACGATAGTTGTCAAATGACAAGATTGCACCAGGACCAAAGTAACGCTCTTCAAGACCGAGGTAGATTGGAGAGTTACCAATACCAGCTGTAGTTGCAGCAGCATCTGTAGCTGTAATTACTTTGCCATTATACTTAGCGTAACGAATGTTAACTGCGTGATCTTGATCAATCTGTACAGCCCACTCATACTCGCGATTCTCGATAGTCATAGTCTTACCAAGACCACCTGTAATCATATCAATAGTAGTTGATACACCATCATCCTTTGTACCGAATACAAGAGACAAGATACCAGCAACCTCATGAGGCTTTGTAAGCAAAGCATTAGAAATCATGTTTTCGTCTACAAGATCAGAGAATCTCTTACCTCTGTACAACTGTAGACCATTAAGTAAAGTATTATTCATAAGTTATTATATAATTTAATTTATCTTAAAATAGACCACTTACTAATTCAGCAGCACTCTTCTGTTTCTGTTGTGTATTATATGTGCTGTGATTCTTTGAAGTGTTCCTAAGTATTTTTCTAAGTTTTTCTGCAGCGGATGTTTCACCATCTCTCTTAGCTCCAGATACTAAAGAATCACCCTTCATTGTAAAGTATGCAGATTCGATTAGGTTCTTTGAAAGGTTCTTATTGAAGTCTCTCTGATACTGTGATACACCATCTTGATCAACCTTAAAGATATACTCATATAAAGCAGCTCTATCTTCCTTTGGAATAGAAATACCTCTAATTGTACTCAGGTTATTAATATCGCTCTGAACACTCTGGAAGAACTGTCTATTCTGCTCCTCCTGCTGTTTAGCATATTCCTCTTGCTGCTTACGATTCTCTTCGATTTCATTCTCACGAATAACCTTCAATCGCTCAAGTGCATCTTCAGATTCATCATAAAGCATATCAGCATCTTCGTATCTACTAATCTTATTATTAATCTGCTCATCAGAATAACCATTATATTTAAGCAATTCTCTAATTACAGTCTTTTGGTTATCCTCGTTCTCAAGATCTAAGTTTTCAAAAGATAATGTGTCCTGTTGCTTCTGATAAAAGTCCTCAAACTTACCACCATTCTTAACATATTCGTCAAGCTGAGCAATACGTTCATCAGCATACTGTGGAACAGAGTTGTGTTCTACAACTTTACCAAGATACTGAGTAAACTCTTCAACAGTAACAGGCTTATCTTCTTCTTTAAAATCCGCCATATTCCACCCTAAAGATTCGCCAACGGCATCAAATAGAGCAGAAACCTACTGAGCTTCTGTTACATCTTCAGCAGAAGGATCAGTATCACTGCTATCATTATCATTAGCAGTGTTATCATTATCTTGATTATCATTAGTTTCTTTCTCTTCTTTAGAGTTATTTAAAATATGTTCAGGGATTTCCGTGTTATCATTGCCGACGGTTAAATCATCCCCATCTTTTACATCCTCAGAATTACCTGCTGGTTCATCTGGAGTCTTATTGTCATCTTCTACCTCAACAACACTATCTTGTCTTCCCATGTTTGTTACATCTGTGGTTTCTGAAGTTTCGCCTCCATTACCATAAATACTATCAAGCATTGTATCAAGTGCTGATGGTTTATTATCTTTGTTTTCCTTCATAATTATTAATTAATAATTAAATATTATTTTCGCATAACTGCGTATTATTTTTTATTCTTTTTCTTAAGTGCGCCAAGTCCTAAAACTGGAAGTATAACATTTCTTAAGTTCTTCATTGATAGGTTTTCGGTTTGATCCTATCTGTCAACATTGCCACCATTCCTTTGCTATATTTCTCTTCTGCTTGTACCTTTATGTATATACTAAACATCTTCTACATCTACAACTTTTTCACCTCTCTTGCCTAACAAATATCCTTCTGAAGCTATTTTACTTTTAGCAGATTTTTTACCATTATTTAAGAAAAGATCATGCTCTCCAAATCCATCCATCTAATATCTTGGGATTGCGCCATATTCGTCCATAATCTATTTTAGAACAGTAGGGTTTTTAGAAAATCTTCTAAACTCTCTAGATACCTTATATTTAGTTTTTAATTTTCCAAGATTTTCGTTAATTATAGAATCAAACATCTTCTTACTTGATATAAGCTATTTGTACTTATCAAAATCCTTTTTAAGTATAGCATCTTTTATTGCATGCCCAAACTTTTTTACACTGTTATCTTTGCTGGAAAGAAAATCACCTAATAACTAACTAATTTCAAAATCACCAATACCGCCATTTCTTTTAATAATAGAATCAAAATGAGTTTTGATAAGTTTATCATTATTAAGCGTATTGACAAAATTAATCTACTATGCTAATTCACGTCTTTCTGGATATTTTTGTATAGTTAAACCATTATCGTTATAAAACCTGTCACTTAAAATTCTAAAGTTTATACCTTTTTCTTTTAATAAATTATCAGCCTTAACTAATTGTTCAATTTCTTCATAATGATCTTTATTAAAATAACCAAGATCTGGATTTATATAAAAATTAAGATCATATGCATCCTTCTCAACTATTGGAATTCCAGCTTCTTTTGCCTTTTGTTTAACAATAGAACCTAAGCTTTTACCAGTCTAAAGCCTAAATGGATCATAATACATATTTTTTGTACCAATAGAACCTATAAAGCGTGGATCAACATATTCATTATCATATGTATCGAAATCAGAAAGAGCTAATCTTTTTATCAAGTTAGGCTCATCTCTATGACCAGTTGGAATTTGTAATGTAAATATTGCAGAATCATCTGGATCTCCTTTTCTTGGAGCAGAGAAATTATCAGCTATATTTTTAGACGATGATATATACAAGCCGTCATTATCTTTATGGAAAGCTCCGTTTTTTGAAACTCCATCATATTCATATAAACCAACTCTACCTCCTTTAGTCATAACTGGTGGTATGTGCGTTGCAGCATATTCAAGTCTTGATTTTACAGAATTATCACCGTATTCACTCTTAACATTATCATCTAAAAGTTGCTAATGTTCATCTTCAACTCTCATATTCCCATTATAATCCATAACTCCTCTAAGGAATCTAGATCTCTATTTGATTCTGTCATCTAACATTTTTGATGCAGTATCATAGTCAGAATCCAACGGTATAACCTCCATACCATTTGTTCTTAAATATTGATTAATATGATCTCTAAGTTGTTGTCTCAATGGTATATCATCGATAACATTTAATGGTTTTATTCCATCTTTTGAAGGGTAGTGCAGATATGGATATTTAAATATAGTATTATTGTAATCATTCTCAGCTTTTCTTATCAAATATACAGCTCTTTCTAAAGGAGATTTATTTATAATACCATTACCATCTTGCTAAAACGCAGCTTCTATAACATTATCATTAAACTCATTCTTGAATATTTCTTTGAAATCGTCTTTAAAATCAATTTTTGGTAAGCTTATATTTCTATTATTATATTTATTTTGTCCAAACAAACTTCAAAGTACAGATGCTTCTACAAATTGTTTTCGTGTAGAGTAATCTGGAATTGGGAACTATTTAGACATTTCATACGCTTTTTTAAAATCATCTACAATATCATCTTTGTTAAACTATTTTTTATAAAAGATTCCATTGTCTTTTAATTTTTTGTTTAGCCTAACTAAAGCTCTCATGTTTAAATTACCATTGTTGTCAGTAAGATTAAAATCACCATTAAACGCCTAAACTTGTCTATCAGTTATAGGTCTTGATAGTTTTGGAGCTTGTGTGTAATTTGTATTAAACTTTCCATCCGATCCAGAATAATTAGGTATATTTGATATAGTATCATCTAATATATCTTTACTTTCTGTACTATACTGTTTAGAAGCATCATTGATAAGCTCATTAGGTAAAGTTGTGTTATCAATATTCTGCATTAGCTTATTACCAACTTTATTTAAGTTGATCTTATTCTATACATATCTTCCAGTATAATTAGATGCAGCTTTACCAAGATTATAAATATCTTTAATCTATTGTATTGGATTTCCAGATATATTAAGTTTGGCGCCACCCATACCTAACCAGGCTCCTGGGTTTGTAAACTCAGTAATATATTCTGATGGTCTGTATCCTGTACTATTCTATATAGCGTCAGACATAGCTGTAGACCAATCTTTATGCATAACAACATTACTTGCTGTATTTACCGCCTAAGCTCCTAACGAACTTGCAGCAATACCCTAAGTAATCGGACTTGACCAGAATGCACCACCTGGAGCTAATGCTGCTGGAGCGGCTTGTGCAGCTATTGGAGCAAGGCTTAAACCTAATGTACCAAGCATAACCTTATCTATATCACCAGTCTTAGCTTTAGCCTAATCTTTAGCATATGTAGGAGAACTTGTATTCTACAACATTCTTGGTTGTACATTAGAAGTATCTATTCCTTTTGGTTTAGATGTATTCTTCTATAATCTTGGAGCAGTAACTAAAACATCATCAAGTATAAATGGTGATTCATACTATCCAACATCAGTTGTAGCTTGTGTTATATCAGACAAACCTTTATTCTTACCATTAGATACAACTGCATATATTTTATTACCTCTTCTCTATACGGTATCCCAATCAACATTGTAGTTATTTCCAGATTGATCTTGACCTATGAATCCAGCATTCTTAGCACCTTTAGCAAAGTACCTTAAAGATTCATCATCCTTACCTCCTTTATAACCTGGAAGATTAACCATTGGCTAATCATTTAATACAGCACCCATAGTCTATTCTATAGGAGGAAGATCTATTGAGTGCTCAAATATAAAAGGGCTACCCTATTGCTATGATACTTCAACCTATGGTTGTGGACCTCTACCAACAGGAGGCAATACAGGCTATTTAAATGCGTTCTAAGCGCTTTCTTCTATAGCCTAAGCTGTTTCCTAAGGTATAAATGTTTTAGGCTGCTACACGGCCATTAAAGCAGGTTTCTGTTGAACTATAGGCTAACCATAGTGAACTGCTGCTGCTTTTCTAACAGATTGCATACCAATAAGATTCTTTGTATACTAATCAAGAGGAGCTTCAAAATAACCTATACGTTTAAGCTCTTTTGCGTAATCTGCTACAGTATCAGCATTTAAAGCCTTCTTGTATTTGCCAGCCATATCGTTTAGATAAGCGTCTATAAAAGCAGCATCATTTTTGTATACGTTATAATCTTTACCATTATAGCCATATCCGCCATAATTATGAGCTCTCAATGCTAAAGGACTTGTTCCATAAGTACTTTCAAAAGCCAACTAACTCATAACATTATCATATGTAGACCTCTTTGTATAACCTCTCTTAATAAGACCATTATAAACAAGAGGTCCAAGCTTATTAGCAAAAGCCTAAAACTTGTTAGGCTATTTGCTACTTGGTTGTTTAATTGGTTTCATAAGCATTAATTCTCACCAGTTACTCTATTCTTTAAAGCTGTAGAAGCTTTAATCTTCTCTCTCTAAAGCGCCGCATCATCTTTCTGCTTCTGTAAAGCCATTTCGTGGTCCATACGCTTCTTTTCTAAGCTTATCTTAGCATCTTCTATCTCACGCTTCTAACGCGCCTCATAACGCTTTAAATAAGCCTCCTGATCAATCTTACGTTGCTCAGTAGCATCCTTTGCAATTTCCATAGGATCAGGTATACCATTCATGTTAGCATCCTTATTCTCAGTACCACGATATGCACTAATTTCAGCTACTGCAATCTTAGTCTGATTATCAGCATCAATCTTATAACGCTCAAGATCCATTTTAGCTTCCTCAAGCATAAGCTCTTGCTGCTTAGCTTCATTCTGCATCTGCTGCAATTGTTGTTGCTGTTGAGCTTCAGCTTCTTGCTGCTGCTTCTGCATTTGCTCTTGACGAGTCTGCATATCCTTAAGCTTCTGCTTAAGTATATTGAAGTTGTCATTTGTAAGAATTTCAGCTGCTTCAAGTAAGCTTGCACCGTTCTGCATAGCTGGTTGAATAAGCTGTTGTAACTTCTGTATATTTTCTATATCTTTAGAAGTATCACTTACAAATACATCCATATCTTCATAATAGAACTTCTTAGCTATATCCAAGAAAGCCCTTTCGCCATTATCAAATACATATGAAAGTTTTTGTTTACCAGTACCTTCCCAAGCTCCTTTTGCTGTATTAAGAAGCATAGTCATCACGTGTCTTTTACACTGATTATGAACCCAGAATAAAGGCTCTGTAATGTGAGACGACTAAGTTACTGATCTTTCAACATTACCAACAAGTTCAGATGTGCTAATAGCGCCTTCTCTCTAAGATGTAATACCAGATATAGTACCAGCTAATAACTCTATCTTATCCATTAGCTGTATGTACTCTGATATAACCTACGACATTGTTAAGTCGAGAGAAGTTATCTGGTTGAATGTAGCAGGCTTACCACCTTCACGACCAGGTACATTCCAACCCTCTTCATAAGGATTAATAAAGTTAACACCTACAGAAGATAGATAATGCATCCACCTATCAGGTGTAATATTCATAGACTTAGGAATCTGCGTAATATCCATATTAATTACCTTTCCTTTGTCTCTTGCTATTGCAAGCTCCAGCCGATACCACAGCACAATGTACATATATTGTAATGGTTTTAGTATGCTAACTAAAGACCTTGGCTTACTGTTTGTTGCGCTATAAACACAACCACAATAAGGGAGCTTTTGTGAGTTTGGATTATCAATACTTACATGCTGGTATTCAAGTGGCTGTATTCCGAAATATAAATCAGAACCAGCTCTATACCCTTCCCATACCTCTATAATCCAATCTGGTTCTATAGAAACCTCAGTTCCTACAGGTTTGTATGTTTCATCACATATTGTAACCTAAGGCTCTCCAGCTTCATCAAGAACGGTAACGTAGAAGATTTTTTTAAATGATTTCCAACATACATGCCATACATTGATAGAATGTTTATTCTAAAATGCAAAACCATCCTTATCATATATACGCATTGTTATATGGTTAAAATCATCAACTGGTCCTCTTTCTGGCATATCACCAATAGGTGTTCCTGATAAGATTTCATTAAGTCTATTAAGATCTTTCTCATCTATCTTATCATTATACCTATCATATATCTCAGCTACTGGCAGTTTCATCTTACGAACACACCATGAACCATCTTCTATAAATTCCAAGTCTGGACATTTATCATAATCAAAGTCCATAGGATTTACACGCTCTGCGTAAGGTTCTCCGTTTTGAACACCTACGTAGTATACTTCAGTACCACTAATCAAACCATCTTTCCAACCTTTTATAAACTCATTATGTAATGAAAGTCTTTCTTTAAGATATTCAAGTGTATGATAAGCAGTATTCTCTACAACATCTTTGTACTCTTTATCCATATACTTAGCTATAGCTTCTGGC
>ERZ773254.34-NODE-34-length-94100-cov-5.046722_pt1 | contig 94100 bp, 104 predicted proteins | sample MGYA00580516_ERZ773254 | MGnify/ENA primary metagenome ERZ773254 (study PRJEB29015, sample SAMEA2738158) | human oral metagenome | biome: human oral; feature: human-associated habitat; material: saliva | place: China | collected 2192 ...
ATTTATTATACTATATTTAATAGAAATAGATGAGAGGGAAATTTATGGTTGTTCAATTTGTAAAAGAATTGTCCGAAGACTTGCAAGTTTTATTAGCAATGCGTTCTGCTTTTCAAGTTTGGTTTGAGAATGGTCAATATTTAGAGAGTCTTAGTGCAGATGGTTTAAGACAAGTAGGGGTTGAGTGGAAATGCACTCGTAACGCTTTTAACTATACAGTTTTAAGACCCAATGGTCGTCCATTTGTTTCTTTGTATTTTACATTTGCAGATAATGGTTTAGAATTGAGACTGATGGTTCAAACTTATTCTCATGGTAAGTTGGTTGATACAAGAACTTTGGATGGTGTAGCTTTTTCCGTAGAGGATTTTAGACAATTACTTGTTGCAATACCTCAAACGGCTTATGTATCTATCTTACGTTCTTTACCTTTCTTCTTTACGTTGACTGGTTTAGAGTCACAATTCCAAGGGTATCAACATCGTTTTGCAGTATTAAATGGTTGGATTGAGGGGTAAATTATGGTGAATTTAAGAGGATATACCAAACAACAGAAATTTGGAATATTGACTTTAGCTACACGAAAAACATGGGAGCAATTTGAAGCTGATTTGCTTTATAATCACTCAAGTTTAGAAACCACAGATGTTGTAGTAGATGGGTTTGGTTTTGATTTAGATTTATGGAGAGATAATGGTAAACCTTTATGTAATTTCTTAATAAAACGTGATTCAAGTGGTTTTATTACCTTAGTTCTTACTACTTATAAGAGAGGGGATAAAACGAAATTAAACCAAGAAGTTCATTACATTAAGAGCATGAGCGACTGCGAAAGAGCAGCAACTACCTTAACTGAAGTAGAACTAAATGAACTCATTAAAGCTCTTCCACAATCGCTAAGTGAACACACTGTTTGGCAAGATACTTTTGAGGGTATCCTTACTCATTTGGTATCAGAGACCCCTAAAGTTCCGAGTGTCCGTAAACGTACTCCACAAGGTGAGTCCTTACAACGTGAGGTGCGACATGCTTTTATGCGACTTTCTGATATGTTCAAAGCATTTCAACAGTATAATAAAGGTGGCTTAGTTCATGGAACTGATACTAAATATGGTTTAATTTTATCTGACCGTGAATTAACTTTAGAGTTGTTTGATGCTAACCACAATTTGTTCTTAGGTTTTCGAGTTGTACCAACAGACTCAGACAACTATGATTTCACCCATTGGAACTCTAACTTATCTAAACCTATTGAGTTCCAAGATGTTTCAGTATTCTATGAATACGCAAATCTTTTAGCAAGTAGCTTAACAGGTAATTTAGCTCTCCGATTTTTAGGGGGATTGGAAGACTGTTTAACTGCTTGTGGTTTATGGTCTGTATACAATCGTTCAGGAATTGATTTGTATTAGAGAGGAGGTAGGGTATGGTTCAGTCAGAGGTAGAAGTAGTTAAATTAAACAGTTTATTTCAGAAAGTTTTGTATCGTTGGTTAGAGGGTCGCAGATTTATTTCGTTCAATATTGAGAATGAAACTCCTTCGTATGAATTTTATATTAACAAGAACACTCTTGTTGTTACTGCGTTTCGAGGTAATCGTTATCCGAGTGTGAACATTTCGTTTATGATAAACTCTCCAAGTCCATCTTATGAATATTGGGTTAATGGTGTTGCTGACTTTGACATTAAGTCTAAGGTTGCTTTCTTCGGTAGAGGGAAACTTTTATTGGAGTTTCGTCGTGATAACTTAGGTACAGACTCTTCTATGTGGTATCCCTATGTCGCTGAGATTTTAGCTCCTTTAAATGAGTCTCAGCGTTTTAGTTTAGAAATTGCATTACAAGATGTTTTAAAAGAGTTGGAGAAAGCGATTGAATTTAGAGAGGGTTTAAATAATGGATAAGAAACAATTACGGACAACAGATATTTTTACAAGATTTAGTTTAGTTCTAAATACTTGGTTTCATTTAATAGCTTATCAAAACTTTGAGTTTGTAGGTGAAACTGTAGATTATAGTTATGTAGTTACTTCTGATTTACTTGAGGTGCGAAGTTATCGACCAAGAAGTGGTTTAATAAGTTCTAAGTTGACTATAATCAGAAAGTCTAATAGTGCAGATGGGGTATCCTCAAATTCTCAGTTTTCTGCAGTGTTCCAAACTTTTAGTCATGGTAAGCTTGATTTTGTATTGGTTAAAGAGGATTTAATTGGTGAGTATAATGCAGATTGGCATGGGTTCAACCGTAAGTCTTTCTTTAATAGTGGTAATGTTATAAATAGTTCACTTTATGATGCGTTTACAGAAGTACAGTTGACTTTGCTTAATGACTTACTAGCTTTAAACCCAGACTTCAATCAAGTGAATTTCTTTTAATACTTGGAGGTTCGGTATGACGGATTTAAAACAATTTACAAAAGAACAACGTTTCGCTGTGGTAGCAACTGCTTTAGTTGATACTTGGGAAAAACTAAGAAAAGAAATAAATGGTCCGGCAACTGTTGAGTTTAATACTGATACAATGATATTGAACATAGATAATCACGGTTGCTTTGTAAATGTGTTAAGACAAAACTATTTAACTTGGTACACCTTTAGTTTTACTTTTAATAAAGTCAACAAATTAGCTTTTGCAGTAACTCCTTATGTTAGAAATAATCCTCAGTTTAACGAAGTTACTAAGGGTATCTTTGCTGCACATAGTGATTTTGAAAAGTTAGCTTCGGATTTACCGTCTGACTATTTAGCACCATTTATAAATAATATCTTGCGTATTTTTAGTGAAGATAATACGTGGTCTCACACATTTAATCACTTTTTATCTGTTGGTGTTCAAAGTCTTCCAACTGCTAAACAAGTAGCAAAACGCCAACACGCAACAAAAGTGGATGCAAGAAAAGAGTTAAGAACTACGTTTCTTCGTATTTCTGACTTTTATAAAGCCTTAGAACGATATAGAATGTTAACTAGTAATTCCTACTCCTTAGAGACTTCAAAGGGTAGTTTAGATATTACTGCTAGTGGTTTATGTTATCAAGTTATAACTAGTAGTAATCAATGTTACACTTTTAATATGTCTAAAGCAGTAGGCAAAAAAGACCAATATAGTTATAGTTTAACAAATGATAAAGGTGTTTTAGATAATTTCACTGACCTTGGTATCTTTTATGAGGATGCCGACCGTCTTTCAGGTTTATTACCGAGAGAAGATAAGTTGGACTTTATCTATGAGTTTGAGTCTTTGATTACAAAATTAGGTTTGTGGTCGTCTTACACTAGTTTAGGTTATGTGAAATAGAAAGTAGGGGTTATCTTATGTCTAGTTTTGACTCTTTAAGTCCAAAAGAGCAATTTGCTTTAATTTTAATGGCCTCTGCTGCTCTCTATAAAACTCTTTATGAGTATAGTGATTTGAACGAACCTTTGACAGTTACTTGTTCTAACGTGCAACTTCGATTAGATAATCAATCCTTTAACCTTGATGTTTGTCGTAGAAATAGTGACTTGCTTTACAGTAACTTCCAAGTGACTTCTAAGTATGCACACGGTAGTGATTTATATATTTCTATGGAGTATTATCGAAGAGGTACAACTTTAAGTTTGTTTGAAACTACGTTTTATAACCTTGATGTTACTACTTATTTAGAGTTTGTTAAAAATTTTCAAGAAGATATACTTCCCAAAACTATCAAAGCGATATACTCTTGCTTTGAGCAACTTGGTTACTCTTCAGACTTCTCGCAATTTTTAGGTGTGGCTTATAGTTTGTACGAATTGAAACGTTAAATCCTTTGATTAGATTTGAAGATTTTAGAAATAGAAAGAAGTGTGGTATTTATGTTTGAAGACTTAGATAATAGAACACAATTAGCACATGCAATTAAGGCAAGCGAACAAGTTTATTTGAATTGGATTCGCAACTACCAAGGGGGTGTAGGTTTTGTTTATTCTGATAAGAACTACTCCTTTCATTTGAATGCAGGTAATTTACTCATTGTTATTTGGCGAGATTCTGGTAAACATCCACTTGCAAGTTTAGATATTATGTTTAAAGGTAATGGTAATTTAACCTTATTTGTAGAGAATTATTTTAGAGGTGCTGCACGTGATAACCTCAGTTTATACAACTCTGTTGCTACCTTTGAAGACTACTTGAAGTTAGCAAACAACTTCCCGGAAAAAGCTGTGGAGTCAATGCTTATAGGGTTGTTAGAGGGATTTGAACACTGTGGTCTAGCTGATGACTACAATTATCAGTTAAGTTGTGTAAAATAAAGGAGATTTTTATGTTTAAGAATTTAGATAGTAGAACTCAGTTGGCTCTATCCTTGATGGCAACTGAGAAAGTTTATAATAGTTGGTTGGAGCACTGGCAGTCTAACCCTAATGGTCTTTATGATTCTGACAAGTTCAGTCTCCATATCAATCCTCATAATTTGAATTTTTATGTTTGGCGAAAGGGTAAAGGTTATGCTCATACGAGCGTTTATATGCAACATAATCCTCAGGGGTATTGTTTTATTTCCGTAGAGAACTATTACCGTGGGGTTGCACGTGATACGCTTGAATTGAGCAAACCAAACGCTACCTTTGAAGATTATTTAAAGTTAGCTAATAATTTCCCAGAGCAGACAGTTGAGGTTATTGTCAATGGTTTGTCTGATGGTTTTACTCAGCTTGGTTTGTTTAGTGAGTACTCTTACTACTTAGGTGTTGCAACTGCCTTGTTGGATTTGAAAGAATAGATATTTATCTTATTTTAAAGAAAAACAAAAGCTACAGACCACATACTGTGGCTTTCTTTTATTGCTTCTAGCTATGTATCGAGCTTGCAAAATCCTCATTTTTATGGTATAATGTTCACTATTGAACGACAAGAGAAAGGTTTAGAAAGATTAGTAAATGCAAAAATTAGATATGTCCAAAATTGTATGGGTTGTGGACTTTAACCATTTAATTCATAAGTACTTCCAAGGTATGCGTGCTAAAGGAGTTACTTTGACTGCAGATGTAGCAGTAGAACGTGTAGATTCTATGGGTTCTGTTTATATTGAGAATGTAGTAGTTGATACTACGGTTTTATCTGCTATGTTGAAGTTCTTTGCAAACCGACTCTCAGGAGCAGGATACAACCCGATGGTTATTTGTGCCGACTCTAAGATTTGGTCTCGTAAAGAGTATATGAAAGATTTGTTAAAACGTGAGGGTAAAGGTGGAACGTATAAGTCAGGTCGTCCTAAACTGGCACCAGACTGGTGGAGTTCTGCAGAGTTATGTTTAAACTTATTGAAAAGTATTGGAGTTTGTGTTTTAAAGAAAGACAATTATGAAGCAGATGATTTGATTGCAGAGGCAGTTCGAGTTGCTAAAATTCAATACCCTAACAATCCTATTTGTGTGTTAACAGGGGATTTGGATATGGTTCCTTTGGTAGATGAGCAAGTTTCAGTTTATATGTACCCAGCCACACAAACCTTCGCAGAGGACGGGTATCCAGAACTGAACAACTATGAGCAGATTACGCCTCGTAGTTACAAGCGTATCTTGGAACGTAAAACCTCAGTTAAGAAATTAGGTGGTTTTGCAGATTATAATACCTTATTAGCGACTAAAATTATTCGAGGGGATAGTTCAGATACTATCCCTTGCATGCAAGGGTTCTTTAGAAAACCTAAACGCTTAGTGGATTTATTACAGAGTGTATCCGAGATTGACAGTTTTAAAGAGTTTAAATACGAACCTTGTGAGGTTTATTATGAGCATAAACCGACAGGAAAACGTTATTCTGTATTGCCTTATCAACGTCAATTAGATAGATATAATGCACCTACTTTAGCGAATGTACCTTTTTCGACAGATGGTTTATCTGAAACATTTCAAGCAAGTGATTGGTTTGTAAAAATAGAAGAACCTACTGAGAAAGTAGATCAGATGGTATCTGTTCTTCAAAAACATGGGTTAACTGCTGATGAGGGTGAGCAATTTAAAGATAGATATAGAGCTATGAATTTAAATGGTGCTTTCTTGTTTATGAGTAATCCTCAGCATCGTAGAAAACCTTATCGTATGTTAGAACCTATGGAGTATGGTGCTGATTACATCATTCCACCTATGGATTTAGCTTTGTTGACTGTTCAAGCCTTGAAGTTTCAAATTCATATTTAAAGGGGTGTAAATAATGAAATATACTTTAGTATTTACACCTTTAGAGGGTGATGAAGCAGGTTTTGATTTTACGATTGTTGAGAGAGTAAATCATAGGGATTATTATAAACTAAAAGCATTAGGCTTTCCAACTGAGGGTTTAGCACCAAACACCTTTGTAACTGCGGTGCATCCTAAGGTTGGCAGTAAGTTTGATACTATTCGTGGGATTTTTAGTTTGGAGTTGTATTGATTTATGGTTCATTTGAAAGTTTTTGAAGCCTTTTCAGGTGTAGGAAGTCAACACATGGCTTTACGAAACCTAGGGGTTGATTATGAGGTTGTAGGGGTTTCTGAGATTGATAAATTTGCTCATCAAGCGTATGAAGTAATTCATGGAGAAACGCCTAATTTTGGAGATATTTCAAAACTACAAGCAGAGGATTTACCGAATTTTGACTTATTCACATATTCTTTTCCGTGTTTTACAGGAGATTCTTTAGTATTTGTAAAGGAAAAGGGGTATGTACCTATTAAGGATATTTCTGTAGGTGATTTTGTTTTAACACATACAGGAGAGTATAAAGAGGTTACTGCTCATTACAATCAAGGGTTAAAATCGTTGTTCTCAGTAAATTCTGAGTTAACTCAAGAGATTTCCACTACGGAAAATCATCCTTTTTATGTTCGTAGTAAGGTAAAAGAGGGTTTAAGTGCACCTAAGTGGAAAGAGGCAAAAGACCTTAAAACATCAGATTACTTAGGGTTTCCAATCAACGTAGAGTCTAAGTTTCCTCAAGGGTATCCTTCGTTAGAGTCACATTTCAAGGACTTAAACTTTTGGAGATTGATAGGTTTTCTCCTAGCTTTTCCATTTACCTTAAAGGGTGAAGAAGTAGTAATTAGAGTAGATGACAAGTACTATGGTTTGTTGAGTAGTTTAACTTCTGATTTGTTCGATACTTCTTATAGAGACTTAAACACCTCACAAGTTGAGTTTCATATTCGAAATTGTGCTTTAGTAAATTATCTGCGTGAAAGTGGTTTAAAACACAATAAATTACGCTTTCAAGCTCAGTGGGTAGATTTACCTATCTCACAACTTCGAGCGCTTCTAGGTGGGTTTCAGAGTGTTTCTGGACAGACACTTGAGTTTACCTCAACTTTATTTGTCACGGGTAAAGCACTTTTTTATGGTTTAAGTCAGTTGATTCTGAAGGTATATAAAGTTCCATTTAAGGTGATTGAGACGGAGAACAACCATTATAGTATTAAGTTTAGTGAGTTGGAAGCTCAGTCTGACTCTATGCTTTTTGAAGATAATTATGTTTGGGTATCTGTAAGTTCAGCTCGTTATACTCCTTACAAAGCTCACGTATATGATATTAGTGTAAAAGATAATCATTCATTTACGGTTCAAAACTGTATTGTACATAACTGTACGGACTTGAGTTTTGCGGGGAAACAACGTGGTTTTGAAAAGGGATCAGGAACCTCATCTTCTTTATTGTGGGAATGTCAAAGGCTTATTGAGGGTAAGAAACCTAAAGTTTTGTTATTAGAGAATGTAAAATCCTTGAATAGTACAAAATTTAGGGGTAGGTTTCACTCTTGGCTTTCCTTTTTAAGAGGGTTGGGTTACACCAACTACTATGGTATCCTCAATGCTAAAGATTTTGGACTTCCTCAGAATAGAGAGCGTGTTTTTGTAGTTTCGATTTTAGGAGAGCATAAACCTTATCGTTTTCCTAACGGTTACGATGATGGCTCGACTATGGCTGAGTTGTTAGGTAGTGAATTAGACACTAAGAAGTGGCACAAGCAGTATAATATTGACCGTTTTACTTATGAGATAAGAGACGGTGGTGTTGTCCATTACCTTGGGCGCTTTGATGTTCCGATTGAGTATAAGATTGAGAAGTTAAAGGAACAAGGGGTTGAGAATATTGATCCTTCAGAAATTAAAGAGTCGATTGGTATGCGCACACAGTGTTTATATCCGACAGCTAAAGTTAGTTGTATGTTGGCTTCTGATTACAAGTATCCTAAAACTGTGATTGAAGCAATAGGGTGTGACTTGCCTAAGAATTTATATGAGTCTAATGCAAGTGACCCTTTAGCTCGTCCTTTTGTGGAGTATGAGCGAGGTTTAGCAGAGACAAGAGAAGAGTTAGCAAAGGACCCGAAAGTATTGTGGTTGTCTGAGAAGAAGCCACAGGAAAGGGTAGGGTTGTTTAAGTTAGCTGCTTTACTGAATGAGACAATTGAGGAACAACAAGAACCAGTAAGTGGATTTTACTCTATGAGGTTCCTTACACCCGGAGAGTATTGGAAGTTTATGGGATTTTCGTATGATGATTATAGGAAAGTAAAAGAAGTAGGGTTATCAGACTTGCAATTATATAAACAAGCAGGTAATTCTATTGCAGTTCCTTGTTTAGAAACGTTATTTGAAAACATTTGGAGCAGTTTAGACGATTGATAAATCACAGTTAGAAAGTATTTACAGGTGTTTATTTTGGGTTTAAAACAAGATTTACAACTAGTAGCTCAAGGAAATATGAGTGTAGAAGAGTTACAACAGAAGAAAGTACAATACAACCGACATGAGTTATTGGATGTATTTGACAGTTTAGTTCCTACAAAACTTCTGTGGAAGAGGGTTTCTTTGAGTTCTGGTGTAGGTGTTCGACTAGTTGATGTACTATTTAGTTTAGTTCAACCTAATTTAGAAGAGGGTGTAGTGTTACCAGTAGGGTATCAGCAGTCGATGTCCATTTTTATGAATGCGATAGAATCTAGTGGGTTAGATGCAGCAAGTCTAAGAGTTGTTTTTGTTTCTTTATTGGACTATATAGAATTATATTTTGGTAGTTCTTATACAAGTGCTAAGAAGATTAAACAATATCAGAAAACTCATGCTTTAGTAGAGGGTCATGAAGCAGTAGCAAATCTAAGAGTAGGAGAGGTTATTGGGTATCCTCAGACATTACCTGATGTAAAATCTAATTTAGAAGGTTCAGAACTATAAGAAGAAAGAGAGCAAAAAGCTCTCTTTTGTTGTTTAACGGCTCCTACGTGCTCCGTATGGAGTTTTTAATTTGGTGGATTGTAATATTTACCTAAATAAAATTAAAGGGTCTTAGAGAGGAATTTAAGGTGTTTAAATAACTTGTCACGAATTAAATATTTTTTAAAAATTTCTTATGGTAAATTCTTACAATATAATCTACTTTGTGGTAAACTATAATTACTTAAAACAGAGATTGAAAGTAGTGACTTACAACAAATAAAGGGGTATTTAAGAGTATGTCTGAACAATTTACAAAAGAAGAAAATCATTTAATAGATACGTTAATGTCTTTTGCTGCTATGTTGGAGCCTTTATCAGCAAATGTTAATTTTCAAGTAGCACCTAAAACAATTAAAGTAGGCACTAAATATTTATTAGAATTAACATTGTGTAACAGTTTCCATGAGGAATATTTGTGCACAACAGGACTTCAATTACAGTTAATTCATAAGTATACGAAGAAACCAGTATACACAATAAATCTATCTAAGCATTGGTACCATAATCGCACTGAACCTTATTATCGCGTTAATAGCATTGGACACTCTAAAGGTGGATATATAGTAGAGGGTTCTTTGTGCAGTAGCACAACTCCTTTGATTACTTTTGATGTATTAGAGTATGTTATGTTAAGTGGTAACATGGAAATCTCAGTATTAGAGGCATTAAATGATGGGTTAGAGTCTTTATTAGAATATTTATATGAATGTTACAATAGTTTGTACAGACAATGAGGTTGTTACTGTGCCTAGTGCTTGTAAGTTAGAGAGGTGTAGAAATGTTATCAGAAAAAGACTTTTGCCATTTACGATTAGGTTTAGATATACTTATTCAAGATTTTCTAAGTAGTAAAGTGTTGAATAAACACTTACCGAAAATGCCTATGACAAGTGAAGGTAAGATTGTTGGTTCAATTTATAATGATATTGTGAGACGTAATCCAAATCTTCACTTACGCTTTTATAATCGGAGCAAGCGATTAGTTTTCCAGTTAATTGTCACGAATTATTTAGATATTTTAACTGCACCAACTGAACCTTATATTGTTTATGTAGAAGTACATCATTATGATACAAAAGGTGAGATTATTGAGGTTAACCATTTTGAAGTTTCCCCAAATGGTAGACTTGAAGATTTAGTAGGTTTGTTAGAGTTTATGAAATACGATTACTTGAGTAAATCGCTTTTGCGGTATCTGTATCTACTATACCCAGATTTAAAGAATATGTGAGGTTTATAATGACAAATGATTTAAACAAACGAGTAGCGAATAAGTTGTTGGATATACTGACTCAATTTGAATATTTCCCAGATACAAAGAAGGATATAAGATTTGTGACAAGTTCTATTTTGACTTTTGGTTATTCGAGAGTTACAACTGAAACGTATACTTATATGCTTTTTAAACTGATAAATGCAACTACGGGTTATGTAGTTCGAGAGGTTTTTGCTCTTCGTGAATTTGATAACGACAGAGGTATATTTACCTTTTCACTTAAGTGTAATAAGCGAAACAAAGGTTTTGTGCAGAGTGTTACTGTTTTAGAAAATTTAGCAGATGCACAACTTATGGAAGTAGCTCAGTTCTTATCTGACTGTTTAACAGAACCTCAAATGCGAGCTTTGTTTAAAGGTTTGGATAATCTTATTTAAAGGAGAATTGATTTTGACTAAAAGACAAACAAAAGAAGAAAAGCTAGCTAGAATAGCTGACAGATTACTACGGTTGTACTTCCAACTTTCTCTAAGTTTTCAAAAGAGAAAACCTTTTGAAATTTTGTTTGAGTTAGAAAAGTTTGAAAATTATAAAGGTTTGATAGAGTTCAGTCGTACTCAGTCGTCAATAACTTTCGGTATCACTCTACTCACTTCGAGTGGTGCATCTTTACATCGCTTTGAAGTCAGTCATGTTCTAGGAACTTCTGAGAAACCATTTAGTTATTGCGCCTTTACAAGTTTACCTTATAAGCATGGTCAAGCTTTAGATAATTTGAAAGTAGGATTTACGAACCAAGTTCCTTTTGAGGCTTATATTCGCCAACTGGTTGTAACCAGTTGTAAGAGAGATAATCTACTTAGTCCTTTAGTTGCTTGTTTGGAACGAGCTTATGGATTGATAGAATACAATAAGATGTTCAGTGATTGAAAGGTTGTTGATTTATGGTGACAAAACAAGAGAAACAAGAGGTTTGTATTAAGAGTTTAGAGCAGTTGGCACCTTATGTTGTAAAACTTAAAAATTTGGAGTTTAAACGAAACTACATAGGTTCATCAGAGTATGAACTTATAGTAGATGTAAGTTCTACACATTCTTTAAAAGTTACATTTGTGGAACCTCGCCCAGTAAATTATAATTCAGGGCAAATTATACTTGATGTTGTAAGTAAAGCGTCTAACTTCATTCAACATCGTATTTGGTTAGCTTAGACTATAGAAAGTAGGTATTTTTCATGGAAAACAAAGTAGTTTCAACAAGAGGTATTCGTTTATTATTTAATGCACAAGGTCATGGTAAAGACTATGTTCAAGCAGTTGTTCTTCCAGATGGTCGTAAATTGGTAATTACAGGTTCCACTTACGGTATGGGTTGTCCAATTTCAGCTTTATCTGAGGTAGAGGTGAAGCGCAAAGTTGATTTAAAGTGGGTAGTAAAGGACTTAGTAAATTGCGGGTATCAAGAGGTAAGTGGTTCTAAGTATTATGATGAATTACGTGAGTTTGATAAGCTCATGCCTTATGGTGAGTAGGTTTAATTAGGAATAGAAAGAAAATAGGTGATAACATGAATAACATTGCTTTAACATTTAAAACAACGTGGGGTTGGGAGTTTGTGCAGTTCGTAACTCTAACAGACGGTCGTCAACTTGCAATTCAAGGTCAAACAGGTTGTGGTTGGGCTATTGGTCCAGCTTACACTATTGATGTAAAGAAGAAGTCTGACTTGACTACTATTTTAAAACAGGCAGTGAATCGTGGTTATATTTTGAAAGATAACTATAACGATAGATTAGAGCTTCAAGAGTGCGAAAAGTTGGTTGTACGTTAATTTGAGGTTTGAGCATGAAAAAATACGCTTTATATAATCCAAGTAACGACCAGTATGTTTCGTACTTACTATACAATCGTAAAACTAAGACTTATGATATTGAGTATACACGAAGTGTTTACTCCATTCGATTTTGGAATCTTCGTTCTAGTGCAGAAGCTCAAGCTCAGAGAGTTTTTGATTGGAATCGTAATGTTTCCTTAGAAGTACATGAGTTGAAATAGTAGAAGAGGTATCTGATTAGATACCTCTTTTAAAATACCTTGACGTTTCAACTTGACTAGAATTTTTATTTTTGGTAAACTATTTCTATAATTTTGATGAAAGGTAGTAGTTTGAAAACATTAGTCACTATTCATTCACATAATACTTTAGGTAGAACAGGTTTTGAGAGTAGTCAACAAACTAGAATGCACTTAGCACAACTTGCAGGAATATCTTATTTGCATATTGTGACAAGTCCTCAAACTGCGAACTATAAATCTAGGTTTAGGAGCTTAGGTTTCACTTATGGTGAAGTAGTTTCTGTGGGAGAGTTTTTGTTTGGTGTTTGCGCAGAGAAACTAGATACTTATAATTATGTTTATAATTTAGCTGATGGTCAAAGTATACAAGCTTTTTACGATATAGAGTGCTTATACAGACCTGTGCCGATGTGGATATATCAAACAGTTGATAAGGTGTACACAGAAGAGCAGGTTTTAATTCAGTATTTAGCTCAGTTATCTTTAGAAGATTATACACTTATACGAGATGAGAGTCGGTATCCTTTACCTCAATTAAGGAGATTTTTAAACTTAAAAGAAGTTCCTTATTTTGAGTACATTCATTACCCAGTCATTCAAGATGGTTACTTAAGTGTGTTATCTAAGAAAGCACAATATTTAGTAGCAAATGAGCAAGTTGCTTTAGACTTACAAGAGTTAGGTTATCATGCTCAATTCTTTCCACCTATGTGCGTAGAGGATAACTTACCTAAGTGTCTATCTACAAGTACTTATCGTTACATTTGGTCTTCTCATTTTGGAGAGTATAAACGCTTTGATTTAGCGTTAAGTATTATGAAAGAATTAGAGGGTACAAATATAACTTTAGATGTTTATGGTGGTACAGAAGAGGATTTTAGAGCTTACTGTGAGAGTTTTGGTGGTTGTCCGTCAAATGTTACATATTGTGGGTTCACTCCAAGTGTACCTTATGAAGACTATGATGGGTATCTTTCAACTTCTGTTGGAGAGATGTTTGCCAACGCTTGTGTAGAAGCTATGAGTTTTGGTTTACAGTGTGTAGTTAGTGATTATCCTTACCCTTATGTTTTTTATAGTGAGGGTACAAAGGGTTCTGTTAGTACTAATCGTATTGTGGATGACTATGTAGTTACTATGTTATCTATTAGGGATTTATTGTTTGACTCAACTACTCAACAAAATTTTATTAAACGTTATGCTTATTCTAAGTGGGTTCCGAGATTGTTGAACTTACAATATGTTTAAAAGAAAGGTTTTTTTTATGAACTTTAAAATTAAAAAACAGATTTTTTCATACCGTAAAATTAAAGGTTACGGTCTTGCCAGTGCGGTTATCGCCTCTATGTTTCTAGCACAAGGTGTAGTATCTGCTGATGTAGTGACTTCACCAGACGGTACAAAAACAACTTTATCTAATGATAAAGCTTCTGTTACTGTTGATGCTAATCACTTTAAAGAATCTAAAGATAAGTCGGCTAAGGAACTTTATGAAGCTAAAGAATATGAAGCTGATAAAGTAACTACGGGTAAAGATACTGTAACAGATGAGTCTAAAACAGTTGTATCTTATGAAACTGAAAGTGGTACCAAGTTAAAAGAAGATGTTACCAAAACTGTTACTGAGGATAAAGAACTTAATTATAAAGTTGAGGGAACTTCTGGTAAAGAGTACACAGGTACAGATACTACTACAAGTACTGTTGATGCTAATTTAGAAAAGCAAGAAACTATCGAAAAAGATGGTGAAAAGTATAAATATGTGCGTACTGAAACCACACAAGGTAAAGAGACTGTTTTAACTGAGGCTCACTTTAACGATGTTGAAACAAAGGCATCAGTTGAGGGTATGCACAACGAAGATGGGTCTATCAAATACGATAAAATCAAGGATGGTTCACGTGTTTGGGTTCTTGAAGAAAAAGAGGATGGAACCTATGGAAACTATGCTTTGATTGAAAACGCTCAGGGTTTATCTGATGAGAAGATTCAAGAAGCAGCTAAAACAGCTACTACTAAGTTCTCAAAAGCTGAAGTAGAAAAACTCGGTGGTATCAAAGAGACTGATTCTATCGTAGTGTATGAAACTAATACTTACGCTGCACGTAAACAATCTTCTACTCAATATGGTAAAGATTTTTACTATGAATTCACTGCAAATGCGTCTAAACTTTATAAATCCTATATCGATGATATCTACAACGCGGGTTTAAATGGTTTAGAAAAACAAGGTGATAAATACGTTTATAAAGGTAAAGAAGTTGTAACTATCGAGGATTTTAAGACAATTTATGACGCACCAGCAGAGGGTTCTGAATTACTTGGTACGTACACTACTGATACATCAAATAAATATTATACTAGTTACAATTATGGAACTTATGCTGTCCCAACTACTTATTATGATGTCATAAGTGATTTCCTCATTGCTCATCCAGATTCACCTCTTTTTGCAGGAAAATATAAAGATGTATTTTGGGGTAACGGTGAAGAGTTAACATACTTCAAAACAGCTTTTGTGGCACGTTTGTTAAATAATTCTCTTAAATCTAAGTACAACTTAAATATTGATACTCAGAACTTCTCAAACAAACCACTTGATTCAAAAGTAGATGGGTCTCGTCCGACTGAGAAAACAACTTATTCATTTGTTAGAACAGATTTAAAAGGTGACGCTGAGTCGTATGACGCATCTAGCGCCCTCTATCTTACTGATGATGATTTATTAAAACACGAAATCAGTTTATCTTACTCACCAGAAAATGTTGAAAAAGTTAGAAATTGGACTAAAGGTTTCGATTCTATGCTTGGTAACTCTGTAACCGACCCATTTAATAATAAACCAACTTCAGAAATTACAAAGCAAGAATATACTGATGTAACGTCACATATTATTCAAGGTTATTATCTCTCAACTTATAAAGACCAGTTCACACCTGAACAAATTGAAGAACTACGAACTAAATTTGGAGATTCAGTTTTCAATTTTGTAGGTAATATTGTGATGTCTGACATTGAAAATCTGAAAACTTATGTAATTACTGGTGATGGTTCGCACATCTTCCGAAACTCACTCGGTGTCGTGACTGAAAACACAGAACAGTTTACTTATCATGATGTGGTAACACCACTTCGTGCGTATCGTTTAACTGCTGATAATAACTTAGTTCGTCACATTTATGAACAAGTCAAACGTGGTTCTGTTATTGCAACGTATTCAGATGAAGACGGAAACAAGCTTGCAGATGATGTGAACGTCAAAACTAATGAGTATGAAGGTGAAGATTATACTACTTCTGCTAAAGAGATTCGACCAATCTATAAATACGAAACTGTGAATGGTCTCACTAAGACTACAACTACAACTTACGAACTCATTAAAACTCCTGATAACGCAAACGGTAAAGTAGTTGCTGAAACAACTATCACAGTACCTTACGTGTATCGTAAAGTTGTGACTGTCGATATTAAAGGTTCAGTAATTGCTACTTACAAAGATGAAGAAGGAACAATTCTTGCGTCTGAGGAAAAAGTTATTACAAATCAAAACGCTGGAACTTACTATGCTGCTGCATCTAAACCGATTCAAGCTGCAACTTCGAGCCAAGAGACAGAACATGGTAGAAAAGTTACTGTTATCACGTATGAGCTTATCAAGACTCCAGACAATGAGACTGGTGAAGTTGTAGGTGGTGATACATTAGTTGTACCTTATGTATATCGTAAAGTTGTAACAGTCAAAAGTGACGGTGGAGTTGTTGCTACTCACAAAGATACTGAGGGTAACGATTTATCTCCAAAAGAAGTGATTAAGTCTCACGCACCAAACGGTGATGCTTATACTACATCTGCTAAAGAAATTCCAGAGAAAGTTGAGACTGATAAAACAGTTAAAGGTTTGACAAGAGTTACAACTACTCGTTACGAACTGGTTGGAAACCCATCTAACAAAGATGGAAATGTTGTAGGTGGAGAGACTATCACAGTTCCTTATGTCTACAAACCAGTCAAGTCAGTTCAAATTAACGGTTCAGTTATTGCTACTTACAGAACTGAGGATGGTGAAAAACTTGCAGATGATGTAGCAGTTAAAACAGATGCACCTAGTGGTGAAGCTTACACAACTGAGCGTAAGATCTTTGATAGTGTTACTAAAGAAGAGGACGTTAACGGATTTACTCGTTTAACAACTACTCGTTATGAGTTAATTGAAACACCAACAAATGCTGATGGTGAAGTTGAAGTTGACCAAATTATTCATGTACCTTACGTGTATCGTAAGGTTGTCACTGTTGAATTAAATGGTGGTGTAGTCGTGACACATAAAGACACTGAGGGTAATGATTTGGCTCCACAAGAAATAGTTAAATCGAATACTCCGGATGGAGAAGCTTACACAACTGCTCCTAAGACATTTGACCCTATTGTAACTACTGATACGGTAGACGGTTTAACGAGAACAACAACCACTACTTATGAGTTGGTAAAAACTCCAACAAATGCAAACGGTCAAGTAAAAGGTGGGGAAACTATTAAAGTTCCTTATGTGTATCGTAAGGTTGTGAAACAAGAAATTAACGGCTCTGTCATTGTAACTCACCATGATGAGAATGGTATTCAACTAGCTTTAGACGAGACTGTTAAAGAAAACGTTAAAGCAGGTGAGCCGTACACAACTAGTCCAAAGGAATTTCCTAGCACAGTGACAACAAATCATGTAGATGGCTTAACTCAGAAGACTTATGCTCATTATGATTTAGTACGTATTCCGTCTAATGATACAGGTGAAGTAGAAGGTGGTAAAACAACAGTTGTACCGTATATCTACCGTAGATTTGAGCGTATCGTTACAAACGGTTCTGTTGTAGCTACGTACAAGGACACTGAGGGTAACGAACTTGCGCCACAGGTTGATGTCAAGACTGATGTTGAACCCGGTCAAGCTTATGATACTGAGGTGAAACGTTTCCCAATTCAAACGTTAAGTGAAAGTAAACCAACAGATGATGTTGTTAAGGTAACAGTTACCGAATATAGACTTGTTAAAACACCAGAAAACAAATCTGGTAAAGTCAAAGACGGTCAAGTTATTGTGGTACCTTATGTTTACGAAAAGGTGGTATCTGTTCATTATGAAAAGAAAGATACTTTGAAACCTAAGTTTGAGATTCCTAACTACGCTCCAAAAGTAGACAGAGAAGAAGCTAAGTTTACACGTTTCATGTTAGAAGACCGTAGAACAAATGTTAAAGATATGGTCGAAGGATTTGTAGGACCTGAAGACGTGATTGGTTTCTACGCTTATACAGGTGTAACTGACTCTGATGAGGGTGGTGCAGTTATCACTCATATCTATAAACCACTCAAACCGTCTGAGATGTCTAAGATTCCGAATGAATCACCAATTCATGACAAACCAGAACTCAATGTAGGAGTCATTCCTAATGATGCCCCTAACACTTCTAATCCAGAGCTTAAAATTACTCGCTTTGTTTTAGAAGATAGAGTTACTGAGGTTCAAGGTTCTGTAACAGGTTTAGTAGATGCACCTACTTTGATTGGTAAATATATCTTCACAGGTAAAACTGAGTTAGATGTTAGTGGTAGTGTAAGAACACATATTTACAAGTTGGTTGAGGGTTCTGTTCCGAACGATGCTCCTATTTTAGATAAACCAGAGCTAAAAATTCCGGAGAAAGAAGTACCTACACCAGAGGTTCCTACATCAGAAACACCAGTTACAGAAGTAGAGAAACCTTCGCAACCAGTAGCACAAAAACCACAAGAGAAGTTTGTAACTAAAGAGTTACCAAACACAGGAACTGAGGTTTCTCAAAGCTCAGGCTTGGGTATCTTAGGTTTAGTTTCAAGTTTAGGTTTACTTGGTTTTGCGAACAAGAAGAAAAAGGAAACTGAGGAAAAAGATTAAGTTTATCTTGACAAATTTCCTTTTATGTGCTAAATTAGTAAAAGGTTGAAAGTGCTAAAGCGCGTTAGAGAATATCATTCCTCTTGGTTTATATTTTCTTCAATAAACACCCCTCAACCGAAGTCAAGGGGTGTTTTGGTTATTGAAACTTCACTTGACAAATACAATTTCTTCTGTTATACTAAATACAAGAAATATTTGAGGTTTATTTATGTTAGAAATAAACAAAACGAATGCAAATAACTTTGCAGTTTCCCAAGCAGTAACAGAGTTGGTTGCCAACTCTATTTTGAATGAAGGTTTAACTTTGCTTAGGGTTGCTAGTGGAGGTATCAATGAAGATACTCAAGTCTATTACTTCTCAAACAATATTGGACACATGTTACCCACAGATGCTTACTCAGATAGAGAATTTGCAGTGAAACTAGTCTTTCTAAGACGTGAAAGCATAAAAGTAGATGAACGTATGTCGGAGCGTAACCTCTTTATCTACGGTATCGACAAATTTACTATTTCTCAAGCTTATACAGACAACGATGTAGCTGCGACAAGTTTCTTGGATTATTTATATGAGCAATTAAACCATGAAACGGTTGCTGAGTTTTATATTTATGAAGATGTTCTATACACTTCTTTAGATAATTTGGTAACTGTATATTTAGCAAACAAAGAATAATAAGGCTGAGTTAGAACACCTCTGAAACCTCTCAGATTGCCTCAGATTTGATTTTAAATTTAGGGTCGATAAATTATGAGGTTTAAAAGTAAAATGGAGCAGAGAGCTTTTTAGAGGGTTTCAATAAGTACTTCTTATAAGTTTGTTTTACATATTGGTATTACATTTACTATTAAATCAGCAAACTCCTTGACTTTCAAGGAGTTTTATGTTATACTTAAAGAAATTTAGATAGGTGGTTTAGATAACAGATGACTAAGAAATATGTTGAAAATGAAGTGTTGAAACATCCAAGTCGTTATAATGAGAACAAGGTTGAGGCTTGGGATTTCACAACTTTTTCATTACTCCCTCATACAATTGGAACGGTAGTTGAGTATGTTATTCGCTACAAGCATAAGGGTGGTATCCAAGATTTGGAGAAAGCTAAACGTTGGTTGAAAAAGGCGAAAGTTTCTTATAAGTACCTTGCTCTGTGTAATCCTAAGTTGAGTGTATCTGAGTATTTAGAGTTAGCACCGGAAGTGAATAAAAATAACTTCGCAGATTTATCTGAGTACCAGTTGGGTATCTTACGGACTGCGCAAACTTTAACTATGGACTTAGGTAATGAACGATTTTTCAATGAGTGTATTAATATTATTGACAATTATTTAGATTTGTTGATTGAGGCTGAGAAGTATTTGGATTCGTTGATTAAGGGTGAGGAAGCGGGTACAGTAATATGATTCAAGCTTTATCTAGTGGCATTGTTTTATTGCACTTAATGAGTTTCTTTGTGTTAGGTTTTGTATATGCTAGTCCTTATTTACAATTAAAATTAAAGGTAAAGTCCGAAGAGGTTTCTAAAGTAATTTCTATAACCATTGTTTATACAATAATTATTCAAGTAGTATTTTATATACTAAAACAAGTAGGGATTTCAGAAACTACGTTTACATATACGGCAGACGGCTTATCCTTATTTTATTTAGTTTGTTTATTCGGTTGGTTTACTTTAAAAGGGGTTGAAAAATGAGAGTTTCAGAGTTAATTGAATATTTATCTAATTTTCCGATGGATGGTGTAGTGGAGTTAAAGATTTCAGGCTTTGATGATGCAGAAGATGGTCGCTTGAATTTGTTTGGTTGGTTAGAAACTGTAGAGAAGTCAGCAGGAGGGTATCCTCAATTAGGTGCTACTTTTGACACTGCTGAACCTTATGATTGGTAAGAGGTGTTTATGTTAAGTTGGATTTTATTATTGAGAGCAGTTCATTTAACAATCGTTGCTTTCTTTTATCTTGTGTGCTTTACTTTTGCACTTTGGCCAGACACTAAAAGTTATTTTTGCTATTTTAGCAAAGTTCGGTTTACCTTAAAGTCACTGTTAGCTTTGTTTTACTCTGTTGTTTTCTTTGAGCTTCAGTCTGTAACTGAACTTTCCAAGTTCCATATTTGGGTATCCGTATTGTTGGTTTTGCTCGATGTTGCTGAAATGTGGTCTAGGAGTTATAGAACGTATGGCTTTAACACGCTTAAGAAAACAATAGGTAAAGCAGCATATTTCTTTATTTGATGTAGAAAGTCGGTATTTTTGTTATGGTTCATGGGTTAAAAATTGCTCCTAACTATTTTGAGAAAGTAGTCTCTAAAGAAAAATCCTTTGAAGTTCGCTACAATGATAGGAACTTTCAAGTTGGGGATATTTTAAAATTGATGGAATATGTAGATGGTTCTTATACAGGACGTTCTGTTTACGCTAAGGTAACTTATATTCTTCAAGATTTTGAGGGTTTACAACCAAATTTTGTAGTTCTCTCTATTGAGTTGATTTAGAGGGGTTTAATTAATGATAATTTTAGGTTTATTTTGGCTTTCTTGGGTTATTTTCTTGTTTACTATAACGAGGAGTCCCGAATTACAGCATTACTTAGGATTTAGTTCTGTTCAAGCAAATAAGTCTTTAACTTTTAGTTTAGTCTTTGTAGCGTTATCTTGCTTAAGTTTGTTAGTAGTTAATAGTTTAGAATTAACTTATTATTTAGAGGTTTTGGCACTTATTTTAACTGTAATAGGTTCTCTAATTTCTCTATGGGTTTTACAAACAGGAGGTTGTAAATGGTACAAAAGAAAAAGAAATATTATGCAGTAAAAACAACAGGTCAAATATTTGACGATTGGACTCCTTGTGAAAAAGTAGTAAAAGGCACTAAGGGTGTTGAGTACAAGAGTTTCCCAACAAGAGAACAAGCAGAAGCTTATTTGAGGGGTGAAGAACCTATCTTGTCCGCTAAGAAAATATCTGAGATTGTTCCTTATGTTTCAGAAAGTGGGATACAGGGTACTATTCGCATGGCAGAAGACTCTGACCCACTTCTTTGGGGTATCGAGGGGTTTATTTACTCGATTGATGGCTCTTTCAATACACAAACTCAGACTTATGGTGGGGCTTTTGCTTGTTATGAAAATGGAGTTTTATTGGATGCTCAAGCAGTAGCTAACAACAAACCTCAGTTTGCAACTTCAAGAAATGTTGCAGGGGAAGTTTGTGGTTTTGGTCTTGCGATTAGTGACGCTATGGAACGTGCTTTAACTAAAATGACGGTTGTCTGCGATTACGAGGGTATCTTCCGATGGTCTGCTCCTAAGTCTGTTTTAGTGAATGGTGTTGCTTGTTGGGGCACATCATTGAAGAAACCAGTAGGTAGGTATTATGCGAGTTTGCTAGAGGTTGCTAAAGAGAGTGGCATTGACGAGATTGATTTTATTTGGGTGCGCGGACATAGGGGTCTTAAAATCAACCAAACTGTGGATAAGATGGCGAAGAAAGTCGTTGGTTTAAAGTAACAGAAAGAGGTAGGATTTATGAAATTTGAACCATTTGAGTTAAAAATTGGTCGTAGAACTTATACGATTACAGAAAATGATAGAATTTTATTCAATGGTAACTCTTATCAGTTGGTTACTCAGAACTATCAAAGTGGTTGGTATGATGCAACTCCAAAGTTAGCGAAAACCAAAGCTGAGAAATACATTAAACAAGGGTATCTTGTAGAGGGTTCTAAAACTCAAAGTTATGGTGTTCCAATGATTTATTACCGTTTCACGGGAAATCCAGAGAGTTAAAGATATAGTTCAGAAGAGAGGTACAAACCTCTCTTTATCTTGACAAAAATGAATTATTTTGTTATAATATAGAAAATAATTGATTTGAGGAAGTGGGTTTAGATGGTTAAATTATTTAAAACTAAAGAAGAGCGTGACTTAGCCTTTGTTTCAAAGATGTGGGAACGCCCCAAGCGAAAGGATAAATTACAGGAGGTTTTAAGTTATTCTCAGACACCTTATGAGATTAAAGCTTACCTGTCTGACCCAGAGTTGAATAAAAGTTTTCGTTATATTGGGTGGAATCATAAATACCAAATCCTTTATTTGGCAGTAGATGAGAACTATAATTTGGTTTTGACAACAAGTGGCTCAGGGTATCAAGCTTGGTTCCCTATTTCTGTTATTTTTTCTGAGTACTTTCCAAGAGATGGTACTCTTAGAAGACGAATGGATAAGTTAGCTAGACGATATCTTTCTGAGTTCAATCAGTTGTTGAGTGAAGTTTCTCCTTTAAAACTAAAGATTTCCTACACTCGCTTTGGTGATTTGTTTTTGACTTTTGAGTATAGAGATTAAAGAATATAGAGATTAAAGATAAATAACTAAGATGTAGCTTTGAATTTGTAGACTATTTATATTCAACGTGGTTGGTTGATTTTAGTGTGTAAACCCTTGACTTTCAAGGGTTTTTATGATATACTAAACTAAATTTATATGAGATAAGGAGTAAAAATGGACATTAACTACTGCAAATATTTAACAACTTTACCTTTGATGGTTCGTCCGTTGAAAGGTTATGGTTCTTGGAGGGGTATTTATTCGGAGCCAGCCCTATTTTTTGATATGGATTCTGACTTTGTGCCTATTTCTACAATAGCAGATGCCCTTGATGATTTAAGTTCTGGAAGACGTTTTGAGGGTTATAAAGGTGGTCAGTATTGGTATAATGATAGTTCACCTTTGCATTTTGAGAGTGGTTATGGTTATTGTTCTGATAATTCCCTTTCAATCTATTTGTCACCAGATTCCGTGGCTTATTTAGGTGGTATGGGATAAATTATGAGTTCTATTAAGTTAAAACAAGGTGACTGCTTAGAGTTGATGAAAGATGTTGCTGAGAATAGTGTAGATTTAATTTTGTGTGATTTGCCTTACGGTACATCTGCTTGTAGTTGGGATTCTGTAATTCCTATGGATAAGTTGTGGGAACAATATCTGCGTATTTTAAAGCCAACAGGTACGGTTGTTCTTTTTGGTAGTGAACCTTTTTCGAGTGTAGTTCGTACAAGTAATTTAGCTATGTATAAGTATGATTGGAAGTGGGTAAAACCGAGAGGTGCGAACTTTTTAAATGTGAAGTACCAACCAAGTAAGAACTATGAGGATATTATGGTTTTTAGTAACTGCGCTGCAAGTTATAGTAAAAAGGGAAATAATATGGAGTATAATCCTATTATGACTGAAGGTACTCCATACACAAGTAAATCAGGGAAACAGAAACAAGATAAGAATAACTCTACAGTTCGTTCTAAGATTGAGTCTGTAACTACGGTTAACACAGGTCAGCGGTATCCTAAAGCCTTGATTGATTTCAAACCCGATAATAAGAAGTTGCACCCTACTCAGAAACCAGTGGCTTTACTTGAATATTTAATAAAAACTTATACAAGTAAAGGTGCTTTAGTTTTAGATAACTGTATGGGTTCCGGTTCAACTGGAGTTGCGTGTAAGCGATTAGGAAGAGACTTTATTGGGATAGAGTTGAATGAGGATTACTTTAAACTTGCAAAAGAAAGGATTGAGGGTACTAAGGTTCCTTTAAGTGTGTTAGTTGATGGTTAGTGTGTTGGACTTACAACAAGGTGATTGCTTAGATTTAATGAAATCTCTTGAGGATAAGAGTGTTGATTTGATATTGTGTGATTTACCTTATGGAACCACAAAAAACAAGTGGGACAGTGTAATTGATTTGGAGTTATTGTGGGAGCAATATAACCGTATTATCAAAGACCGTGGTGCAATTCTATTATTCGCACAAACACCTTTTGATAAAGTTCTAGGGGTATCAAACCTTGAAAATTTGAGATATGAGATTATTTGGCAAAAGACTGCTCCAACAGGTTTTCTGAATGCTAAGAAAATGCCTATGAAGGCGCATGAGAATATTTTGGTTTTCTATAAGAAGTTACCAACTTATAACCCTCAAATGACACAAGGTCATCCAAGGAAAGTTTCAAGTAAAAAGAGTCGTTCGGAGTCTGCAAAACGACATTCTGAGAAATCTTTAAAAGGAGAGTCTAATTATGGAGTATTTGCAAATGATATTGAGGGGTATGATTCTACTGAACGCTATCCTTTAAGTGTTCAAGTTTTCGCTAAGGATCAACAGAAAGAGAACTACCATCCTACTCAAAAACCAGTTGCATTGCTAGAATGGTTGTTAAAAACTTACTCCAACGAGGGAGATTTAGTTTTGGATAACTGCATGGGTAGTGGTTCTACCGGTGTTGCTTGTGTAAATTTGAATCGAAACTTTATGGGTATGGAGTTGACTGAGCAGTATTTTGAGATTGCTAAAGAGAGGATTGAAAGAGCAGTGGAGAAGATAGAGACTAGTGAGGTAAGACATGACTAGAATGATGTTGAAAAATCCGTATTTTGAGGAAGAGATTACGGTGAAAGAAACGCTTAGTCGTATCAAGGAAATGTTGCACTACATGGAGATGGGTAATATGCAATATTTAACTTTGCAGCAGACTGAACCTACGGAAACAATGATTACGATAAATCCGAAAAACTTCGCTAAGGTTGAGTATTATGAGGAGGATTCAAAATGAGTCTAAAATTCAGAGGTCTTTCAGTTGATGAATACAACGAAGATGCAAGAAATTGGAAATATGGGCATCTAATTGAAGATAAAGGGGAATCTTTTATTATCAATCAAGTTATTGAGTCTAATGAACAATACATAACTATTGGTTCTTGGTGCCCAGTAAAATCAGATACTGTAGGTCAGTCCACAGGTTTGTTTGATAAGAACATTATTGAAGTATTTGAAGGTGATATTATCACAAATGGTCGCGATATTTTACTTGTGAAGAAACACTCTACGCTAGGTTTCTATGTAGAAAAAGATGGTGAAGTAGAATTTCTTGCCGATGGTGCGATTTTAGAAGAATTTGATGAGTTTGTTGAGGAGTTTGCTGCAAATATAGAAGTTCTTGGGAATGTTTATCAAAATCGAAATCTTTTGGAGAGCTAAAAATGAACAAACGACAAAAGAAGAAAACAGGACTAATCTTATCTAAGAAAGTCAAGGATTTGGTTCGGAATTATACTGAATTGCATCAGAATCAAGATAAGTTTGGTGGTACCTTTTCATATATTGGTTTGGATGAGTTTGAGTATGGTTTTATGCCTAAGATTATTTGTACATTAACTGAGAAGACTAGCACTAAGATTTACAATGATTGTGTTGCTTTGTATAAATATGTGAACACCTTACTAGGTACTTGGTATGGCGAATATTCTTGTGATTCCGTAGAGAATTGCAGAAATTATCGCATCATTTCTCGTATAGAAGATGAAAGAGACCTTGAACTAGTAACTTGGGTTTCTTCTAAGGTTCCTTACTATGTTTATCAAATTGGTTATTATGATGATTACAACGGAACTATTTATCTTCCTTTGCGAAATGGTAAATTCTTGGCTTATGATTATACTTGTTGATAGAATTTTAAATGGAAAGTGAGCGTTAAATTGAGCAAACTAAGAGTAGTTTCTTTGTTTTCAGGAATTGGTGGTTTTGAAGAGGGTTTAAACCTTTTAGGGTTGCCCTTTAAGGTAGTATTTGCTTCTGAGATTGATAAGTTTGCACAACAATCTTATGGTGCTAATTTTGATTCTTCGATTATGGTTGGGGATATCACTAAAATTGGTGAGACAGAGGTATCAGACCATGATTTGTTAGTTGGTGGCTTTCCTTGTCAAGCGTTTTCGATTGCAGGTCAACGAAAAGGATTTGAAGATACTAGGGGTACTTTATTCTTTGACATATTGCGTATTTTGAAAGAAAAGAAGCCTAGGTACTTTCTTTTAGAGAACGTAAAGAATTTGGTAAGTCATGATGGTGGGAGTACCTTTGAAGTTATTTTAAGTTCGTTGAAGGATTTGGGGTATGTTTTGGATTTTACGGTTTTAAACTCTAAGGATTTTGGTGTACCTCAAAGTAGAGAGCGAACCTTTATCTGTGGTGTCTATGGTGGTCAATCAGAACCTTTTGAGACAGATAAGTGGTCAAGTAAGATTGATAAATTGAAACGGAACTTGAGTAGAGTTAAACTGACTGAGTTAGAGAACTCTCCATTTCCTAGCTTTAATGTATTTAACTCTTTGAATATTGTAAATAAAGAAGTAGTTTTAGAAGATATACTAGAAGCCTCCGTAGAAGAACCTTATTATCAGATAACTAAACCCTCTGACGTACACTATTTGAAAGAGTTTGATTTTGGTTTAACTTTGCCACGTAGTCGTTCTATCTTACGTTTAGGTATGCTACCAAGAGATATTCACAAGAACTTAGAACAACACCGTAGATTTCATTCTATTGAAGGTTTAGCACCTACGATTACAGCTCGGCATGAATCTCCTCGAATTTTGGTTTCTGATAACTTAGGGTTGAGAGTTAGAAAGATGACAGAAACAGAGTGTTTCTTAGCACAAGGGTATCCACTATCTTTTGTGGAAAACATTAAACAGTGTGGAATCAGTCGCAATCAAATGTACAAACAAGCAGGAAACTCAGTAAGTCCACCTGTGATTGCTGCTATTTTGAAAGAATTGATAAAGGAAAGGTAGGTTTGATTTATGTTTGTTATTTCCTTAGATAAAGAAGAACACAAACAAATTCACGTTTGGTCAAGAGAACTACTAGGAGCGGTATCCTCAGAAGACAAAGTTCCTGAGATTTTGGTAGAGTTAGCTTGTGAGAAATTACCGGAGTTAGCTCGTTTGGTTGACTCTATGGACTTGTTGCTACAAGTGAGGGAAAGTTTCTTCAATCGAGACGATTATTCTAGTTACTTATTTGAAGCACAAGCAGAAGGGAAAGCCTTTGCTCAGTTTGTAGTAAATTATGTAGAAGTTTTAGATTAAGTGAAATCAATAGATTTCGCTTTTTATATTTGACAAAATAAACTACTTTTGATATAATAAAGAAAATAACTTAGAAATGGGTGGTAATATGAAACCAATTAAATTTACATTGGCACCAACATTAGTAATTGAAACACCTCAAACACTAGAGGGTTTACTTAAAGAGTTAGGGGTTTTGACTTACACAGTTCAAATTTTAAAATTTGATTCTTTGGAGCAAGTGAGTGCTTACGCTATTCAAAAAGCACACTTAGATCGGGAATATAAGGTTTATCTACTTAACAAAGAAACTTTAGAACTAGCATATATTCCAAAGATTGGGGTAAATGCTATGACTATTTTACTCAGCACTCAGTGTATCCAAATTTTGAAAACTCTCCCAGCGAATCCAGTAATTTAAAGGTAATAAGAATGAACAAACGAATTAAACGAAAACACGTAGCGAAAGAAAACAAAAACATGATGGATAGCACCTTGAAGTATTTAAAATACTTAGGTCTAACTCCATTTAATATTGAGTATCCCAAAGGTTACTTTGTTTTTGAAAATAAAAACTCTTATGAAATGATGCACTTCCAACTAAAAGAACTCCCAGAATTTTTGTTTGGGGTATGGTATAAGGAATACACTCTTGAAAATCCAAGTAGAGTAGTAAAATTGCCCCTTATTTTTGGTGAGCGTTTGAGTATTTTGGATAAGTTCAAACCTTCAAGAGCAGAGTGGTCTCCATTGTACAACAACTATCTTGATAAGGATTTAGAGTTTGAGTTGTCTGATTATTGGTCTACTTTGCGCTTGCTCCCAGAGTTCGTAAAAACACCTTGGAATTATATTCCGAGTGAGACAGAAGATAGTTTTAAAGAACTTTCAGAGTACATGGAGCTGAAGTCTAAGTACACTGATGAGGTTTTGCAAGAAGTCTATAAGAAAGTTGAAGTTAAGTTCAAAGAGTTGGGTATACCGTTGGGTATCCTAGTTTCCGACCCATTTTGGTCTCACAAGAATCTTTATTTGATTTTTGAGGGTGGTATGCCCTCAGACCGGATTTACAAAATTTTTGATGATTTATATAATTTTGTTCAATTTGAGTTAACTGATTTGGCTAAAGAAATTTCTGAGTTATTGAATTGCGGTGAATATCTTAGCGCATATAGTTCAGCATTTAATTGGCACTTAGACTATTTTTGGTTGAGTGACAAAGATGTGCTTGAAAAAGCTAAAACTATGTCTTTCATGGATTTAAACAAGCAATTTAAGAAAATGGACTTGAAAGGTTCCGACTTTATTCGATTTATTGGAGGTTAGGTAATGGAAAAACGTTATGACAGTGAGATTTTTCAGATTTTGCACTATTTTAACAACTATTTAGATACTAAGTCTAAGGTAGAACTTAGAAAAGCGAAGGTTTGGGTATCGTTGCTGCAAAAGTCAGTTGAAGAAATGGTACTTTTCTCAGAATTTTATGTACCTGTGTTTTACCGTTCTATTCTGTGGCGTATTTTACAACATTCACATATATCTTTAACTAGAGTACAGATGTCTTTAATTGAGGACATCCATAAAACTCGGAAAGTTTCGTCTTATGACGATTATGTAGAATTAGCTAATATGTTAGTTGAGCTTTATACTAGTTTTTCTAATGAATAGAAGAGAGGACTTTAAGTCCTCTTTTTATTTGACAAAATAACTTAGTTTTGATATAATAGAAAAAATTAGAAAAGAAGGTTATAACATGATTGATTACACAGTAAAAAGATATTCAAAAGAATTAAATTGGGCGATAGATGATGTATTATTAACGATAGATAATTTTGATAGAAATTATCCTTATTATGATGTGTCTAGGATGGTTTCTTCTTTAACAGAACTTGAAACTTTAGTTAATTCTATTGTTGTTTTCCCCGGTTTGGAGATTGAGTGGTCTGATGTTCATAGCTATTTAGATAAACTAGTGATGTTCAAAGCAACTCCGTTTATAGAGAAACGTCTACTTCATTGGTATTTGTTTAAATATAGAGGACAACGCACTTTAAAATTTAAACGTGATTTGGTGAATTATTGTGAAATATTGGAGTGCATTGTAACTCATTCTGCAGAGTGGCGTGGGTGAGATTATTAAGTACTAGGAGAGTGTAAGTATTATGAATACAGTAACAGTAAAACAATCCGACATTCAAGAGCTTTTACACTATGCTCAACAAAATAAGGTAGATTTTTACATTGCAGGTTCTAAGAAGAACCCTTTAATTGCCTTTTTGGAAAAGTACGCAAATAACTTTACTTACAAGGTTTATAAAATTGGTGGTTTAGATTGTACTAAGAAATCAGATTTTAAATCTACTTTTTACAAAGGGTTCTGCACATTTGAAGAGTTTCAAGCAGAACGTCAACAGTTTAATTCTCCTAATTGTGGTATAGTTGAAGTTATAGATTTTGAGGACTATTCTTACATAACAAAAGATGAAGTGGGAACTTTCTTTACTGACTTTTACGATTACGGTATCCAAAACCCACATGAGTTTGCTGAGGTTTCAGTTGTGGATTTAGAGAGTCTAGTTAGCTTTACTGAGAGTGGTGGTACTACTAATTATATAAAACATGAAGATGGTAGTTTTGCTTTAAATGTGTTGTACGCTTTTGTTTTGGCTTATACACCAAGAGAGTTGCATTTTTGTACAGTAACTTCTACTGACAAGTCAACAGGGTTCACTACTAAAACATTTTCTCTTATGTCTCTAGCGAAGTTCAAAGAACTATGGTACAAACTAGACTGTAAATATGAGTGTGATTGTAATTGTGATTGTGGTTGTAACTGTGATTGTGACGGTTGCGAGGAAGGTTATGACTTGTCAACTATTCGTAAAGTTAAATCCTTAAAAGAGGGTCACACCTTTAACTTTGAGACTCCTACAACTTCAGAGAAGCACACTCATTGGGTATCCTTACCCTCTAAATTGTCCTAATTCGTTCTCAGACCGTCCTAATTTGTCCTAGTTTTGTCTCAAATACTAAATGGGTACCATTACACCTCAAAGATTTAAAATGTGATACGGAGCAAATTAGAGCGTTTAGCATTCAATTGTTATAAACAAGCCTTGTGCTTGTTTTCTCTTTGTGGTAAAATAAATATATCCATTTGAAAGGAAGTTCGGAGTTATGTTTTTTGGTAGAGAGCAATTAGATAAGGAATCAAAAGGGCATTTTTTAGCTCCTTTGTGTAAAGATATTGAGAAACATTGTCAAACAGGTTTGTACCGAACAGGTTTCTCATTATACAATTCAAGAACAGGTAGAAGACAAGAATTTGCCTTATTTATAACTAAAGAAGGGGATACTACCTACCGATTTTTAGGAGTTATCGTAGAACTTTACAAACTGCGCAATGTTTTCTCTTCAGACTATAATACTTGGTTTTCAGATTTAGAAACAATAAATCCTAACTTTAAAGACACGGATGCTGCTTATCCACTTAAGCACTTTAAGAGGAAGTTAAAACCGGTATCTGAGGTGTTTGAGGTTCTATATGTCGATGGACATTTAACTACATTGTTTTTTAATTCAGATAATAGAATTTCTGATGAGTTTTATACTTTGTTTATTTCTTATGTTGTTGAAGTTATATCATTTCCAGAGTATTTACAGTTGAAGGCAAACTTATTATCCAAAGCTAAGTTTGTCATCGGCTCACCAGACCAGACTTTTAAACAAATGTTAATCTCACGAGATGACACTAAAGACTTAGAAGAGGGTCAAGCTTTCTACTCTATTCGCCAAAACGGACTACTGTTTGAAGTAGTTGAGTTAACTCCAACTTATCTCTACTTTGGATATTTCGACTTAGATTTTGGTGGTAAGAGAGGTTCACAATATTTAGTTCATGCTTACATTGATGAAGAGCAAGCTATTTACGATTTGAACCGTCGAGTTCTCCGAGAACATATTCGACCAGATCAGCGATTGTCTTAAAAACGTTATATATCGGTATCCTACTGTTTATCTGATTATGGTTTTGCTGAGTTTTTCCAAGCAGCAACTAATTATCAACTAAGGATTTAAAAATATATAGAAAACAGGAGAAAGTCTTTATATTTATTGACTTTCTTCTTATTTTTTGGTAAAATAAGAGCAATAAAATATGAAAGACAGGTTTAGACGATTTGAAGAAAGCTAGGGGAAATTCTACTACTCTAGGTAGACTATGGCGTAAAGAATTAGATAATAAGCTTGCAAAACTACCTCGAAATGTAGAGCAAGAAAAACGTGAAATTGGTCATTTAGACACGTATTTTAGAAACTGTAAAAACATTGAATTTATAACTGTTCTTTCTGCTTTCGGGTATCACACAACTTACGATGGTTCTCATTTCCGACCAGAAGCCGAAGTATCTCTTTTACATACAGGAAAGAACTTTTATCTAAAAATTCAAGGATTCTATGAGGTGTTTGAGTTTACGGATTCAGATAAAGCAGAATTGTGGTTATTGAGAAGAGCAGAAACAGCGCATTTTATGAAAGCTAAGTTGGTTGAAAACTACTTGCTTTCTTTAGTTATGATGCTTAGAACTGCGAAATATAGAAGTGAGGTAAATGATACATGGCAAACAAACTAAGGGAAATGGGTTCTATTTCTGCAGGAAAACGTGAGGAGAACATTTATAAGGTCTTCGCTTACTTACATACAAGAGAAGAATTTCACCCAGTGGCTTTAAAGAGTAAGGTTTTAGTTTCAGATAGAACAATCTTATCTTATTTGAACCAAATCCAAGAAGCGCAACTTTTAACTGCGTCTTATCGGAAACGTTTGTTGGACTTAAAAGCAACAGAGCAATTTAAACAAGGTTCTAAAACAGAGAAAGAGCGTGCTATTTTGGATCAGTTAGAGAACAAGTGGTTATTGCTTGCACAAAGTACTGAGGGTATCTCAGAAGAGCGTAAGCGACAATTAGAGCAGTTTGTATTTACACGTGAAACTGAATTGGAAACTTTGTGGCAACGACTAGAATTTTCTATCTTGTTTTTTGAGATGGTGAAAGGGTAGGTTAAATATGGATGATAAGTCAATTGAAGTTATTTCTTTTGAAGATTCAGTTGTAATTGAGGAGCCAACGTTTAGATTAAGTTTTTTTTATTCTTTGTTTAAACGTGGTTCAAATACAGGAGATTATATAGGTTTTTGCCTTTTCTTGTGTATTTTACCTATTATATTACCTTATGTTTTCTATGGTTCTTATTTCAATTTATATTTAATCGGTTTAGGTTTACTTGCAATAGACACGTTTTATTTAGCTAACAGTCGAAAATCTTCAGACAGTCATGTTAAATTTCACACTTTTGTGACTTTAGTGGTGATGGTTACATTAGTTGGTTTTGGATTGCGAGCCTTTAATTTGGATAAGCACGTTCAAGTAGATTACTATAATAGAAGTGCTGAGTCTCCTGCTGATATTATGAAAAAAGACATAGAAGACCCTTTTATTGGAGATATGACATCTTTCACTATTTCAGTAAAGCCTACAAGTTTTGTATTTAAAGGTCCAGACTTTGGAGGTTTAGCAGGTGAGATTCGCAGTGGTTCTAGAGAGTACCTTAAAGGTTCACTTGAAGACTTTAAACCTTTTACGGTATATTATGGTTCAGATGCTCAAGGTAAAACAGGTGATATTAAAGGTAAACGAACTGTACATGGTTGGTTTGGTTCAACTTCAACTGATTTTGTAATTGAGTTAGGGGGGTAAGTAGTGTGAGTAAACAGCTTATTATTTCCTTTGATGTTTCTTCTATTTCGATAACAAGCGAGCAGTTAGCTTTATCATTCTTAAATGCCTTTGATACAGAACTAAAGACACCCATTACTAAATTGGAAAGTTTTAGATGTGCTGAGATTGAAAAGACTTTAAATTGGTTAGAATTTCACTACTTGAATGACTTATTCTTAACTAAAGACGAAGTCTACTTTTTAAGGTATGTACATTTTAATCTATACAATCTCTATCAAAATGGTGCACTAACTGATGTTCATTTTCGAGTATTGCAGAATGATTTTACAGGTGTAGTTACTGTTAGAAAGTAAGAAAGAACTGATAAAAGGAACAGAATATTATAAAGTGCTAAAGGTGTAAGTCAAGATATTTTCTTGACTTTTCTTTTTATTTTTGCTATACTAAACTCATTAAATTAACTGAGGTAAGAACAAATGGCAAATGATACAAAAGTGGCAATTCCGGGAAGAGTTTCAGTTGAGCGGGTTGTAAATGCAATTGGTTTTGTAGGGGCACAGTTTATTAAAGATGATGTTGAACGTAAAGAGTTCGATACTCGTCCTAAGACTAAGACTTTAGGTGGGATTCCTTGTCCGATTATTTATTGCAAAAATGAAAACTTCCATGAATATGGATTTATCACTATTTTGTATAGAGGTGAGTACCGTCAACTGTTTTATCATTATGATTCACGATACATTTTAGACCCAGAAGAGATTGGGCGTAACATTGAAAGTGGGTATCCCGAATTTAACCGTGACTTCACAATTTTGTCTCTAGGTATGGATCAAAATGCGATTGACTTATTGACTGATGTGGCTCGTTACTTTGACGGTTATATTCGAGAGGATGATTGTGCTGCTGAGTTCTACCATAAAGTTCAATAATAAAGTAAGTTATTGAGGTTTTCTCTTGACAACTTATCTGAGTTGTGTTATACTATAAATATATTTGGCATAAAGGTGTTCCTTTTTGAATTATTTAAAGCAGAAGATTTACACCTCGCCTATAAAGATTGCAGAAAGTCGTTCCTTTACTTAGGAGATATTTAATATTCGTAGTAGAGGGTAGTCCGTGAGACATATCTCACTGCTACGAATGGTTTATTACGACTCGCAGAAGTTAGCTCTAAACTAGTTAGTTTAGGGCTTTCAGTTTGGTTAGATTAGAAAGTAGTAGGTAAGCTTATGAACTATGCACAAATTGAAACGCTCGCTAAATACTTGAAAGTAGTAGAAAGTACAAAAGAAGTTGGAGACCTTAAAAATACGAAGTTGTGTTTATCTCAGGGCATCCTTGTAAACCCACTTGAGCCTATTTCTAAAGAAACTGCAGATGCTTTGATTAAGCTTTATGGAGTTGACCTAAGAAATGCTAATGCTACTTTTTATGAGAATTTTGAAGTTCGTAAAGGTTTGACTTGGGAAGAAGTTGTATTTGACCGTCTTTGTCATTATGCTATGACTTATGGTGGTTTATCTGAGTTTTTCGGTACGGACTTCGTTCCGAATTCTGAGGAAAAAGAGTTTCAAACCGCTTTTAACACGCACTTAATGACTATTCAGATTAAGTCTTATATGGAAGTTCGAGAAGAGTTAGGAGCTTTCTTAAATCAACCATTAGCTTTACCTACAAGTGATATTCCCATTTTGGCTGACTTAGTGGAGCATTATGGTGTAGATATTACTGAGAAAGCAAACAAAGAGTTGCAAATTGAGTTTGGGTATCGTTACAAGGTAGCTCCTAAAAACCCGGAATTGTTGGTTCGTTTGTTAATTCGTGTACTTCTTGGTACAACAGACTACTACAAAAATAAAATGACTTTCAACCAGTTACATTGTGTTGTTTCGGAGTTGAATGAAGAAGTTAGAGATTTAGTTGTTTCTTTAGTAAAAGATTATGTTTCAAGGTTTGGTTTGCAACCTTTAGCAAACCATTTCCGTCCTAACAAGCAATTGTGGTTGGCGTTGCGTAAGTTAGGTTTGCAAAGAGAAGTAAATGCAATGAAACGTTTATCTGAGGTTTCTCGCAAAGACCATACATTTAATAACTTGCTTAAAGAGTTCCCAGACGACCTTAGTGGTATCACCAATTACCAGCTGATTCGTTACTATAACTATTTGAGTGAACTTGTTGTTTTGGTTGAGGGTGATTATCAAGTGTATCGTATTCGTAACGGTAAGACTTATGTAAAAGCTATTAAACAAACTCCGATTAGTGGGTTAAAGAATAACTTAGTTGAATTATATTTGATTCGTATTCGTGAAGAGTTGAAATATCGTTTTGCGGATAAACAGTTGAAGTTCTATCAACCAGAGGAGCATATTTCGATTGCACTTCCAACAACTGCTAAGTCCTTTATTGGTTCATATCCTATGTACACTCGTATTGAGGTTCCAGACAACTATCAAGTTGGTATTTATTGGAACCAAGAGAGTGACATAGACTTACATGCACATAGTGTAGATGGTTATCACGTAGGATATTACACTGAAGGTATTCAAGGTGTGACTTACACAGGGGATATGGTTCATTTAAATCGTCAAGGTTTAGCAGCAGAGGCTATGTTGATTGAGGGTGTACACGGTTTAACCTTTAGTATGCATCCTTATAGTCAGCTAGATTCAGATGCTTGTAAGATGTACATTTCTAAGTCATTGGATAAGAAAGCTACTTCTGTTGTAGAAGATGGTTCGCTCTTGTTCCAAGCAAGCATACCGACAAATAAACCGATGGTTTTTGCAACGAATGTTGAGGGAGCAGTAGTGCTTACAAACTTGTCAGTAGGTGGACGCATGCCAAATGAGTCTGCAAGTGAAAAGCTTACATTTGCAGTAGAGCGTAAGTCTCAAACTGCGTTAAGTTTGAGAGATTTTGCAGAATTTGTAGGTGCTGAGTTTGTGGATTCTGTAGAAGAATCAACACATGACTTTTCTCAACAAGGGGTATCTGTGGCTACATTTACAGATTTGTTGGGTTGATTTAGATTAAATTTAAGTGAGGTAACTTTTAATGTCTATTGTGAATGAGTTATTTAAAGATAGTCCAAAACGTTTAGAGAACTTCCAAAATAGTTATTTTGAGGAGTTCTTCAAACGACCTTCTGTTTTGCAGTGTTTAAGACAACTTAGAAGAAATCTTGCAGTATCAGAAAGTAAAGCACCTATTCAGTTCCGTACAAGTTTTGTAGATACTTTCGGTAATACACAACACTTGTTGGTTACATTTAGTAGGAATGTGGATCAAACTTATGTACTTAGATTTGATTTTATTTCTGAGGACTATTACGATTATGGAAAATATGAGCGTAATGGTACACGTGAGAAAGGTTTCAAGTTTAAGTTTAGTGATATAAGTAAAAACCTACAAGTGCAGTTTATAAGCCATACTAATTGGTTTGCACGAAGAGAAATTCTTCAATTTTTGGAAGAGTTGTTTAGTTGATAACTAAGGGTATCTGACTTCGGTTGGGTAAATTCTACTAAATAATCCTCAGAGCTTTCTCTGAGGATTTTTGTTTATTTTAAGTGAAATCTTAGTTTCATTTATTTGGGTTGTTATATAGAAGATAAAAACATTGATTGTTCCATGTTTGTACTATTTAGTACTTTAAACTATTTTCTAGTTGCTAAATTTTAGCATTTATGATATACTAAATTTATTAAGTTTAGTGAGGTGTAGTTATGAGTGATACAAATTGGTTGGGTATCCTTGGTGGTTTTTGGTTGGCAAAGAATATGTTAGATGAGGATTCTTCTGTATCTAGTTCTCCTTCAACTTCGAACAATTATTCTAGTGGGGGTTTTGTTGAAGGTGTACCTTACATCCCAGAAAGTGAGGAATCTCGTGCTCGAAACTTTGTCCATAGATATGCAACGGATGGTGAGACTGTTTTTATTCAAGATCAGTTTTGTTTGTTTATCCATCGAGTAGGTGTTGTGTATTTTAAAGGTCAAGATGAGAATGGGTGTAATATCTATGATATTCACCCTTGTAAAAAATCGCAATTAGGTGATATTTTAACTTATGGTATGTTTTGGGATGAACCTTTAACTATTGGCTCTAGGAACAAGTTAGTTGACGAGGTTATCGACAGTTTGGCTCGAGGGGGTTACCCAATAAACACATCTAGGTTTCGATTTTTATATAAGTTTGATTTAATGGAGAAAGTTTTCCCTGATACATTTAGATATTTGAGTGCTGAAGAATCTTACTATTATTGGAAATCTTTAGGTAATTGAGGTTAGTAGGATGAAGTTTAAAGATTTAGATGAAAGCACCAAAGAGATAGTTAAGTTTGCAGATTTCTTGGCTCGCTTGATTATAGTAGTTAAAACACATTACTTGGATTTGATGCATGCTTTCCCAGATAAACAGACTAAGAAGAATTGCTTTGTTTTCTCTTATGATAAGTTTGGTTACAATTTGACTTATTACAAACCGTCAGGTGCAGAAGGGTATCAACTTAAACTTTTCCGAACTACTGCAAAAACTGAGTTTAGAACCAACAGTAAAAATTACCGAAACAGAGCTAAAATGATTTTAAATGTTAATTCTCGTATGAAAGATAAGTCCTATGAATTGCAGTTTGCAGAGGGTGATGGTAATGGTGGTTGGCTTTTTGAAGAGTTAAACCCAGTTACAGATATGCATTGGTTATATGAGTTATATAATGATTTGACTTGGTTTGGTAGAGCTTACGATTCGGAAGAAGCTTTATTAGATTTAATTCAGAAGAGTTATTATCCTCTTGCTAAACAACTAGGTTTCTCACGTAGTCAGTATAATGCCAGTTTACAGATTGTAGCTGATAAGTTACGGTAGTTGTATAAAATGAACCAAAGTGATTAACTTTGGTTTTCTTCTTGCCTTTTTTCAAAAGCAGTGCTATAATAAAGCGAAACCTTTATAAAGTAAAGGAATTTAGAAATTAGAAAGTAAATACTAGATTATGAAGAACAATATTAAACTCTTATCTATTTCTGCTTTGTCAATTTTAGCTTTAGGACTTAGCACACAAGTAGCACATGCAAGTATTCAAACAGATACAATTGATGAGAAGTGGGGTAAACCTACCTTGGTTTACGGTGGAAGTTTGACTGATTCTCAGGTAGAGGAAGTTAATAAGTCTTTCAACATAAATGATGTAGCACAAGTTAAACGTCAAGTAGTTTCAGATAAAGATTACGCTAAGTACATGAACGAATCAGATACCTCAGGATTGTCTTTGATTTCGTCTACCTTGGTTGCTAAACAAGATAAAGGTAAAGGTATAACCGTTAAGATTGTAACGCCAGAGAATATTACAAGGGTAACCGAGACTCAATATCGTAATGCTGCAATTACGGCAGGGGCAACCGATTTAGCGATTGAGGTCTCTGCACCAGTGAAGGTAACTGGAGAGTCTGCACTTGTTGGGGTATCTAAAGCTTTAGAAGCGAATGGTCAAGAGGTAGACGCCAAGCGTACTGAGATTGCAAACCAAGAAATTTCAACTACTGCTCAAATTGCTGAGGCTAATAAGTCTACAAAAGGTTTTGATAGTCAATTATTGGATAATGCTTTGATTCAAATTAAGACAGAGTTAGCTAAAGAGAAACAAGGTAAAGGTCAAATTGCTGATGATAAGAAAGTTGAGCAGATTGTTAAAAAGGCTTTGAAAGATAATAAACTAGAGGGTATTATTTCTGATGAGCAAGTTTCTCAACTAGTTCAATTTGCTAAAGGTTATCAACAGACTTCTGCAGTTGATTCAAAAGAAGTACTTAATCAATTAGGTGATTTGAAAGATGCTATTTCTGAGAGCGTAGGTAAATTCTTGAAGTCTGCGGAAGAGCATGGTCTTTGGGAGAAAGCGGTTTCTTGGGTTTCTTCTTTATGGGACTCTTTGGTTAGTGCTTTTCATTAATTGTAGGTTTTAATTAGTCTAATAAAAGGAGTCAAGGGTATCTTACCCTGACTTTTTGTTTGATTTAGGTTCAACTATTTCTATTAAACGTAGGAGTATTTGTATGGAATTACGTGCAGGAGGTACTATGTTATGATTTTATCTCCTAAAGGCAATCAACTTAAGCGATATGTGGGTGATTAATAGTTTTTATGTAAATGTGAATAATTTTAGTATCTATAATTAAGTTGCTTTATTTCTTGATTTTTAGGTGTTTAGCTCTTATTTTCTTTGATTTAGCATATTAATTCCTTGCCAATAAACTATAAATTTTTACAGTAGTTAAGTATAAATCTTGACTACTTTTTTCTTATGTGTTATACTTTCTCAAGTAGAGACAACTTGGTTTCTTGTTATTGTTAAAGAAGGGGTTGTTTAGACGTTAGTAGGTAGATACATAGGGTATCTACTAAGAACTTTTTTAGGAAAGGACACATTATATATGTCATTTAATAGAGAAACTAAAGCTTATGGCTCAATTAGACGTTACAAAGGCTATGGTGCTTGTGGTGTTATTCTAGGGTTAGCTGCTTTAAGTATTGCTATGAACACAGGTGTAGTTAGTGCTGACGAAGTAAAAGCTAACGAACCTAAATCAGAAGTCTCAAGTGAGGTTAAAGAATCTACTATTAAGAATGAGACTCCTACAGGAAATGCCTCAACTAACTTAAGCGAGGCAGCAGGTTCTATTTCTGAAAATCAGAAAGCTGACCTTGGAAGTGAGGGTAAAGTAACGGGTGAAGTTCCTGTTACTATTGACCATACAGAAGTTCAAGAAGAAGCTAAAAAAGCAGAAGAAGTTGGTGTAAATGTAGTTCAAGACAAAACTAAAGTAGCTCCAACAACTGCAACTGCAGAAGATACTGCTAAAGCAGTTAAGTCTATCTCTGCAGAAGAAACTAAAAAAGCAGAAGAACTTAAATCTACTGCAACAGCTCACTCAACTGCAACTTCTCAGTGGGCAGAAGAAAAGAAATCTACTGTTGCATTCAACCATGATTTAGACCAAGCGCATCTTAAAGCAGTTGAATCTTATAATGATTTCATCAAAACTTTGGATGACGACACTGCAGCTGTAGTTGCTCGATACAAAGATGCAATCATTAAAGTATCTGAAAAAATTCAAGATACTGCAGACGGTACAACTATCGAGGGGTATCAAGCTTACGTTCGCTCTCTAGCTGAACAACAAGGTTTAAACAAAGATGCAATCAAAGAATATTTAGTTAAGAAAGCTGACTATAACCAAAAATTAGCTACTTATTCTGAGACTGTAGTCCATAACCTTAGCAACTCTGCTCGTATTGAAGCTGAAAACACGGCAAAATCTCAGTCAGTAGATGCAGAAAACACTCGTCTTTCTACATCAGCTAAAGCTGAAAATGAACGCCGTTCTAACTCTGTTAAAGCTATTGAAAATAATAACACAGCTAAGTCTCTCTCAGCTAAAGCTGAAAATGAACGCCGTTCTAATTCTGCTCAAGCTGAAAACACACGTCTTTCTAACTCCGCTAAAGCTGAGAACGAAAGACTTCGTAAATCAGCAACATCAGTAGATGCAGAGAACAAAAGACTTTCTGAAGCTGTTAAAGCTGAAAACGAGGTGGCAGCTAAGTACAACCGAGAAACAATGGAATCTCGTGGTTTGGCTTACACTGGTGATATGAAAAAAGATACTGCAACTGTAAATGCGTATAACGAAAGTCAAAAACGTGCTAACAGTAACTTGCAAGCTTCTAAAATCACTAACAGAGTTACAAGTAACCAACCAAACAGTTACTTCTCTGGTACTGAGCCTACTACTGGTAAAAAAGGTTTAGACTGGGCGAAGAACTTACAAAACATCATCAAAGGTGTTACAACTGCAGAGAATGCTCAGGGGGTATCTCTTCGTTGGACAGATGGTAAAACAACTGCTCAAATTATCTCAGGTGGTGCAATCAAGGATTATGAAGCAGCAGTACGAGATGGTAGTGCAGCTGACGATACATTTACAGTTCGTCCTAAATATGCTATCACCTTTACAAACCCACCTAAAACTGTAAACAACATTAAAGTTTACGAAATGACATTCCGAATCAAGAATGTAGGTGAAACTTCAAGTAAACGTCCTTTGGATGCTATTGTAACTGCTACAGCTTATGCAAATGAAGCGCAAGCTAAGGCAGGTAAAGCTTACTTTACTCTCGGAAGAAATGATGGGTATGCAATCAACTATGACTACCGAAATGCGTTAGTGTTTAGAGCAAATCATAAGATTGTATTTGCGGGTACTGATAAAGCTGTAAATGGTATTTACTCAGGTATGATTGCCGACGTAGACTATGGTCAAACATCAACAATTTCTATCGATGGTAAGATTACTACTTACAACCCAGTTGGTTCTGACTTAACTTACATTCCTGAAATCAAGGGGTATCGTTCAGGTGATGCAGCGTCAGATAACTTGAGGTCTGCACCTCAAGGTGTGTACTTGTTTACAGGTACAGGTTCTACTATTGAGTATCTTCACGGTAGTGCTAACTTAACTGCCGATGTTGTAATCCGTAACAAGTTTACTGCTTGGACAGATTATGTAGGTAAATATACTGAGTTCGCTTTGTTTGGTGATGCACTCCGTGTACCATCTAAGGTTACAAGTACAATTTCACTTAAACCTATGAAGGAATTCACTCCTAAACCTAGCACTCCTAGAGAAGTGAAGTACACTCCAGTTACTTACAAACCAGTGGACTACCAACCAGACCCTAAACCTAGGTTTGATCCAGTAACTTACACTCCAGCTAAATACACTCCAACTCCTTACGTTCCAGAGAAACTTGTAGAAGTTCCTAAAGAGCCTCAATTAGACCTTACTAAGTTGACTGCTCCAAGGGACCCAGAATTCCACAAGATTCCTAGAGAACCTAAAGTTCCTACTGTTCACTATCATTTAACTTCGTTAAATGAAAATACTCCAGTAGAGAAAGAAGTTCGTAACGAAGAAAATGTAAGTATTAACGGTGAGTCTGTCGCTAAAAACTCTACAAACTACTTCATCTTAAAACCAAAATCCTTGCCAGCAGGACGTCCTATTACAACTAGTATGGTTCTATCTGACTATATGGCTAAGGGTATCGAGTTAGATATTGCAGGCATGCAGAAAGCTAACAAGTCTTGGGACATTTCTTACAATAACTCAACTCGCTTGCTAGAAGTCAAAGGGGTAGAAGCAGAATACGCAAAAGCAAACGCTGACCGTACTGTTCTTTATACTCCAACACCATTTACTATTATTTACAAAGTATTAAACGATGGTGCATCTTACGAGAATGTATTCAAGTTTGATATTAATGGTGGTGCTGAAGGGAAAGACCCTAAAGGTAAGAACCCTAATGGTTATACTTCTTACTCTAACAAGGTAAAAATTTACACACCGGGTTCCCCAGAAAACCCTAATGATCACGACAATCCAAACGGTAAACGTAACCACAAGATTCAACCAGTTAAGAATAACACTAACAAACAAGGTAAGAACATCAATGGTAAAGAACTTTTACAATCTGATGTGAACTACTATGTAGCTGAGTGGGATTTAGACCAGTACATTAAGGATAAATCTTCTAAGTCTGCTATTGCTAAAGGTTTTGCTTACCTTGAAAATTACCCAGAACATGCAGTAACACCTCTTGTGAAAGAGTACTACGCAGTAACTTCTAAAGGTGAAAAACTTGGTAAAGATGTATTAGACTTCTACGAAGCTGACTCAACTAAATTGAGTGAGTTACCAGAGAAAGTACAAGCTCTCATTAAAGATAGTGGTATCGATGTTTCTAAGTTTGGTAAATTCCAAATTTGGGTAGCTAAAGACTCTCAAGCATTTTACGATAAATATGTGAAGACAGGTCAAGACATCTTCTTCCACATGCCTATGTCTGTAAATATCGGTTTCACAGGTAAGTACGAAAACCAAACATACCAAATCGACTTTGGTAATGGTTACTACGGTAACGTGGTTAAAAACAATGTACCTAACTTGACACCTAAGAAGGATGTAGTAGTCGATAGCGCTTCTGTAGATAATCAAACCATTAACTACGGTCAAGAGTTTGATTACTTGCTTAAAGGTGCGAAATTGCCATCTAACCGTGGTAGTCATTTGTGGGAAGTTCGCTTCTTGGATGATTATGACGAAAAAGGTGACAAGTACCTAGGGTATCAAGCTATTGCTTCAACTAATATCACAGTAACTACTTTAGAAGAAGTGAAAGCTGACACTAAAGCAACAGAAGAAGTTACTTTAGAAGATGGTACTGTTATTAAAGTTGGAGAAGTTATCCGTAAAGGTTCTAAGGTTCGTAGAACTCGTACTTACAAAGCAGGTGACGACTTAACTAAATTCACGGATTCTGTTCTTGATGAGAAAAATGGTGTAATCACTGTTTCATTCAAAGAAGAGTTTCTTAAAACAGTAGAAGATAGTTCTGAGTTTGGTGCTGATGTTAAACTTCACATGAAACGTATTGCTTACGGTGAGTTTGAAAATACTTATGTGAACCGAATTAACGGAGTAGATTATGTGTCTAACACCGTTAAAACGAATACACCAGAGCCTCCTAAACCAGAAGAACCTAAGAAACCACAGTTACCTAATACTGGGGAAACTGAAACTGCGGCAGCATCTATCGCAGGGTATGGTTTACTTGCTTTAGCTAGTCTTTCATTGCTTGGAACTACTAAGCGTAAAGATTCTGAGGAATAATAAATTTAAGAGAGAGAGAGAATTTCGGTTCTCTTTCTTTTTATTTTTACTTGCAAACTTGGACTTATTTTGTTATTATGTAGATTGTAATAAAGTTCAAAGATTTTATGAAAAAAAAAATAATAAAAACACTTGACTTATTAAAATTATTTTGGTATAATAGTATTATCAAAATAGAAAAAGAGGATTTCATTTATGAAAAAACAACTTATTGTAACTACTATCGCAGCAGGAAGTTTGCTAGGTTCTGTAACTACTGTTGGAGCGCAAGAGCAAGCAACTAATGTTACTAAACCAACAAGTGACGCACCTATTACAACAGAAGTTAAGTCTGTGGAAACTACTACAGTTGCTAAACCGGTAACTAAAGAAGAGGTTCCTGCAGCTAAAACTGAATCTGTTAAACCTGTATCACAACAAGATGTTGATGCTGCTAAAGAAGCTTCAGATAAATCTAACCAAGATGTAGCTAAACAAAAAGCAGTTGTTTCAGAAAAACAGAATCAACTACAAGATGCTGAAAAAACTGCTACAGACCTTAAAACTCAAGCTAAGGAAGTTGAATCTGTTACACCTGAAAAGGTAGTTGAAGCTAAGGATGACGCAGATGCTAAAGCTAAAACAGTTACATCAGCAGTTGAGTCTGTACAATCTGCTGAAAAATCTGTATCTGCAACATCTGAAAAGGTTACTAACCAAGCTAAGGTAGTTAAAGATGCGGAAGAAACTGCAACTGCAGCGGCTGACAAAGTTGAAAACGCTCAGAAGAAAGTAGACGGTCTTTCATCTTCTACTGATATTACTAAACTTGAAGGAGACGTTTACGGACTCTCTAATCAAGTAGACGTTGACACTAAAGCAGTAGAAACTGCTCAAGAAAAACTTGATGACGGTAAAAAAGCCTTAACTAACAAGGAAGAAGCTCTTAAAGAGGCTCAACAAAAAGTAGATGCAGCAGAAGAGGTACTTAATCAAGCTAAAACTGTTCATGAAGAAGCTGACGCTCTCCAAAACAGTAAAGAAGAAGACCTTAACAAGGCTAAATCAGCTCTTGAAGTGGCTAAACAAGGGGTTACTGTAACAACTTCTGAATCTGAAACATTCTATAACATTCCTAAAGCAACTTACGCTCCAGCCCTATCACAAGGGTATCTTGATGCAGTCAAGGCTCTTGCAGATGGTTCAGGTACCAGTGAAGCAGTAGATTCTGCAGTATATGAAGTTCCGTACACTGACCCTAACACGGGTGAATCTGCCGACTCATTGAGTGACTTTAACTCAACCGGTTCTCGTACTGAAAAAGGACAATCTATTCCTTATGGTGCAGAAGACACAGATGATACTGAAATTGCTGACTTCCAACACCTAACTAAAGACCAACAAATTAAGTTGTCTATTTATGCAGCTTCAATTATCAATGAGTTACGTGCTAAAGTAGGTACTAAACCTGTCACAGTTGGAGATACTTCTCTCCAATTAGCTGAAGCCTTTAACAACAACGCTAACGGTTATACTACTGGTACTGGTGGTGAGTACAATCCTTTAAACACTCAAGACCTTAAATTGAATGACAAGTTAAACATGGCTAAAGAGTCAACTAACACAACTGGCTCTGCCCTAGCAATCCGTACATCAAGTATTCCTCATTTCCTTGACTTGAATGAAAACCTTACAACTATGGCTCGCATTAAGCAAGTCTTGTACACTGGAATTGTAAACACCTTGATGGGTGGTGAGTCTAATACAGGTAGTGAAGACCGTTTCAGTGGTGCACTTTCTCTTCTTGGTTTGAAAGATGAAGACAAGACTAACCTTGGAGTAGGTCTAGGTGCTATGGTTAGTCAACTTAACAAAGGCTATGAAGCATCATTCACTTTGTCAGCTCCTCAAGATAATGTTACAACTACTCAAAAAGTCGATGAAGAAGCAGTTGAAAAGGCTCAAAACGAGTACACTGAAGCATACAAGGCTTATAAAGAAGCTGAAGATGCAGCACTCCTAGCTAACTCTCGTTACAATGCTGCAAAAGACGCTCTATATTTTGCTCGTAATGATTTATCAGACATCAAGATGGGTAACATTGACTTAGAAGAGCTTGAAACTAAACTTGCAGAAGCTAAAGACCGTCTAGCTAAGGACTCTGAAGCTTTGCAAACTGCTAAAGAAGTTCTTGCAATCGCTAAATCAAATGCAACAGATGTTGCTACTGCCCTTAAACAAGCTAAAGAGGAACTCAAAACTGCTAAGTCTGAAAAAGCTACTGCAGATGAAACTCTTGCAACTGCTAAAAGTGAGTTGGAAGTGCTTACTAAGGAACACACTATGGCAGAATTGACTTTAACTAAGGCAAACAAAGAACTCGATTTTGCTCGTACAGAGTCTCAAGAGGCTACTAAGAAGTTCAACCTCCTAAACTCAGCTCTTACTAATCGTGAAGCAGTACTTAAGGACTTAGGTACTAAACTTTCTCTTGTAGAATCTCGAATTGCAACTATTCGTGCAGAATTGGAAACTGCTAAAGAAGAACTAACTCGCCTTGAGGGTATCTCTAAAGCTAAAGAAGACGATTACCTTAAAGTCAAGTCTTTAAAAGATGCTCAAGATAAAGCTGAAGCAGAAGCTAAACGCCTCAAAGAACTTCAAGAAGCAGAAGCTAAACGTTTGCAAGACTTGAAAGATAAAGAAGCTCAAATCAAAGCTGACGGTGGTGTTGTAACTCCAGTATTTGATGCTAGTGGTAAAGTAGTTGATTATACAGATGGACGTGTTCAAGGAACTAAACAACTTAAAGTAAATACTGCAACTAAGTTTACTAAATCTGAGGGTTCTAAGACTGCAACTAAGTTTACTCAATCTGAAGGTTCTAAGACTGCAAGTGCGCAACTCCCAGAAACAGGAACTGCAAGTTCTACTTGGGTATCTGCGTTGGGTATTGCTTTAGCAAGTATTGGTTTCGTTGGTTTTGGTCTTAAACGTAAAGAAGAAAACTAAATATTATCACTTAGGTAGATATAAAAGAGAGGATTTTTCCTCTCTTTTTGTTTAGTTTATCTGATTTATTGACAAAATAGCTAATTTATAGTAAAATGATAGACATAGAAATGAGGTTTTAAGTGGTAATATATAACGTAAATTTAGGCATTGGGTTAGCTTCAAGTGGTGTAGAATACGCACAGGCTTATAGATATTCTGCATTAAAATCCTTAGAGGTTGAGCAGAAGTATATCTTTTTAGATTTCACCTCGGTATCCACAGTTTATCAATTATGTGATAATATTGGGATAGCTAGTAAAGATGTCTTGTGGTTTTATGATATTTTATTAGGGGGACAGACACATCCAAGCTCTCTTACTGAAACGGATTTGAAACGTATGTTTTCAAGTTATGAATTAGAAAGAGTAGGTTCTAACCTTAAATTTAAACTGTTGGAACAAACTTATGTATTAGCCTATGAAGATGCTTTAAATAAAGGGTTTTACAATAGGTTAGAGTATGTTCATAACTATTGTTTGGTTCGTAAAGATTATTACTCAGAGAAATCTCTTTATTGTTCCGAGTATTATACTCCAGTAAATAATGTAGCTAAACTCTATAAGCGAGTTTTCTATCAAAATTCTCTTTGTGTTTTGGAAGAATATGTGGGTGGTTCTTTAGGTTCTTCTTTTCTATATGAGGGGGTTTATTACCCAAGCAAAGAGAAGTTATTCCAAGTGTTCTTAGAACGTTTGAATTTAAGTTCTGAGGATATGGTTATTTTGGATAGGTCGACAGGTACGGCAAAAGCTGTATTTGAGTTGAAGACTAGAGTTCCCTTTAAGTTGGTAGTGGTGGTTCACGCAGAGCACTTTGTACATGAAGGTGTAACTGAGCAGGGTATCTTGTGGAACAATTACTATGATTATCAATTTAGGAATAAGCAATTTGTAGACACTTTTATATGTTCTACTGAGTTACAGTCTAGCATTTTGAGAGAACAGTTACAGTTAGGTTCAGATAAGGTAAAAACTATCCCAGTTGGTTTCTTAGAGTCCTTAAAGGGTGGTTTAGAAAGAGATAGACATAAGTTTATCACTGTTTCTCGTTTATCTGATGAAAAGCATTTAGATACTCTGGTTCACGCCTTTGCTAAAGTATGTAAACAACACGACCTTTATTTAGATATTTACGGTGAGGGTGGGGAGCGTTCTAAATTAGAATCCTTAATTATAGAGTTAGGTATTTCTGACTATGTAAAACTGAGAGGACATCAAACTTTAGAGGGTATCTATGAAAATTACTCAACTTATCTATGTGCATCATCTGGTGAGGGGTTTGGTTTATCTTTATTGGAAGCAGTAGGTTCCGGATTGTATGTAAGTGGGTTCAAGGCTAATTATGGTACACCTACGTTCACAAAAGAGGGTATTACAGGCTTTTTGTTAGACTTACCTAATGATAATAATTATTTAAGCGAAGATATTTTAGTTTCTTTTGCAGATATTATTGAGAGAAGTTACTTAGCTGACTTAGATAGAGCTAAGGTTTATGAATTAGCTAGTTCTTATTTGAAAGGTTCTGTTGTGAAGTATTGGAAGGAATTCTTAGATGATTAATCTATTTCAGACGTATAATCAAGATGCGTGGGATGTTCATTACACTCAACTAAGACAAGGTAAAGATTACCCTACTATTGTGATTGAAGATGATGGTTTTTTACCTAGTGATGTTGATTCTATTTATCATTTTTTAGGGTATAATACGTGTGAGTATAATCCTTTGCATTTGAATAATTTAACTTTACCTTTTGCTTATGAGGTTGAGCGTGAGGGTGCAGACTTTTTTATTATGTCTAATGACAGAATTGTAGGGAAAGTTCTTCTATACGGTGAGCCTATAGAACGGATTGTCAAAGAAGTTTGGTGGTTAGATTCCAAAGGGTATCCTTACAAGAAAGATTATTACAATCAGTATGGTTATTGTTTTAAAGTGGAGACTTACGTAACAGATTTGGGTTTAGTTTCTACTAGTTATTACTCTGTAAGTGGAGAGGTGCTGCTAGATGAGAATCACTTAGTAGGTTCTATTTTATACAACAATCAACTATACTTAAATAAATTATCTTTGTATAATAAATGCCTTGCTGAGTTAGGTTATTCTAAAGAGCCTATAACATTTAATCACTTAGGGACACCATTAGAGGTTGTTTTATCTAGTTTAGAGGTTGGACATGAGTTGATTTTCCAAGAAGAAGTGTCTGTTAATTCTATACCGGAGAATTTACAGTATGTTATTCATAATTCAGACAAGATAAGTATAAGTGTAACAAATAGGTCTACCCATAGTGTTTTAGAGAAATTGTGTAAGGTTCAATTTATGATGGTGTGGGTTCCTACAGTTTCTGAGTTAGGTTCGTTTAAAGACATCTTGATAACTACACAGACAGATCAACTAACTTCGATTGAGGATTTCGTACAAAAGTTACCAGAGATTGAGTTTCATATAGCAGCGCCTACTCAGATGTCAAGCAAATTACTAGATTTAAACAACTATTCGAATGTTCATTTATATCCAAGTGTTTCTAGTGATAACTTAGATGCTTTATTTACAAAATGTGGTTTGTTTTTAGATATAGCTATGTCACCTACTGTTTTTAAAGCTAATCGGAGAGCAGTGGAAAACAATTTATTACGTGTAGGTTTAATAGGGGTGTCCACAGGTAAGTATATTTCAGGTACTAACTTATTTTCTTTGAAGTCTTTAGATTCTTTGATTGATTATTTGGGTAAAGTTACCTCTACGAAAGAAAATTTACAGAATGCTATCTCAGAAGAGAACTTAGAATTAGGTCTTAAAATGGACATATAAGCCCCTAATTTCGTTTCTAACGAGTTTACAGTTTAAAGTAAGTAAATAATATGACTTAAAATTAGAGTGCGTCAGAGGGGTTTTAAATGCGTTTAGAAAGGGTGTATAAATTTATGGATAAAAAACTCAAATATTATGAGTTATTACCATATCTGAAAGTGGGGTTTTTAGCTCTTGTTTTAGGTGTTTCTTTCTTTGGTACCTTTTATTATAAACAGGTTTCTGAGCGTGATAATTACACTAGGATTGTGAGTCAATTTACGCAGACTAGTGCAAAAGAAGTAACCGCTAAAATTAATAGAGGTGAGAGTTTCTATATATTTATAGGGGTATCTTCATGTTCAGAATGTCAGAGCTTTGCGAAGAAACTAGAGGTTAATTTACAAGATAAAGGAATTGATTTTAAGTCTGTATACTATATTGGTTTTGATAATTTGGAAGATTTCAGTGAGTTTTCTGATGTAAATTTTGAGCGATTAACTGAGGGTTCAGAGGGTGTACCTATCTTTAGAATTGTTTCAAATCGGCAATTAAACAAGGAGTACATTGAACCCGGTGACTTAGGTTCTTATTTAGTTGGTAAATAATTAGTAAGTAGGTTTCTTGCCTACTTATTTTTATTTAGAGTAATGCAGGGAATAGGGAGTAATGCAAACAGATAATAGTGAAATAATAATTGAGAGGTATTTAATTATGAGTAAACAAACGGTTTCTGCATTAGGTCAAATGGCATTAGCTTTACCTACTATGCATGGTCAGAACAATTTAGAGTTGGGTATCACATGGTCACCAATTCCAAGAACTTTCCTTGATTCGGGTGCTTTAGTACAAGGTACGGATGAGCGTATTAAAGATATTTTAGATAACGAAGACTACTTTAAGTATTACTATGTGAATGATAAATTAGTGCTTGCTTCTATTGATTTCAATAGAGCTGTGCAAGCTTATGAGTATTTAACTAAAGACACAGAACTGCGTAAAAAAGCATTAGAGAGTAGAAAGAAAACTGTAGCTGCTTTTCAGAAATTTTTAGAGAAGTTAGCTAAACAACCTTTAGGGACGAAACAGGAGATTGGGATTTACTGTACAAACTCATTACCACAAGCTACTAAATTGAATGGTGACAAGATTCTAGCTTTTGCAGTCGATTTTCAAGCTCTTGCAAATTTAATTTCTAACATTTTAGGGATGAGCGATTACAACTTAGTAGTTGAATTAGGTGGACGTAGACTTCCTTTAGCAGTGGAGACTTTCGGAATTCCTAACAAACAAAACTTAGTAGGTGCAGAAATGACACGTGATAACAATGCTTTGGTGGTTACAGTCTATTTAGAGCCGAGAGATTAAAGTGAGGTGTTGTTGTGTTTAGTAAGGATTTAGAAAGGGATACTTTAAATCATGAGCATGATTACAAAGGTATACCACCTTATACTTCAAGCTCATTATTTATGGATAGGATTTTTGAGAGAGAATTTAAACAAGTTATAAATCATATTAAATCTCTAAGTCCAAGTGTATTTGGTTTGCACCATTTGGATTTAGTGCAGAGTCCTATTGCTTCTGAGTTATTAACTTTTGTAAAAATTAAAGGGTTAAGTTCAGATAATTTATTTAAAGAGCTAGAGGATTGTGATTTTGTTTATGTTTCAACTAAGAAAGAGTTTAGTGATAAAGGATTTCTAGCTTTTTCTAAGCTGAGTCTCGACAACATTAAAGCACCAAGAGGGTATCGTTTAGTTGCTTGCGCTAGTGATATAAAGATACCAAATGGTTATGTTAGCCCTGATCCACAAATTGAATATGTGGGACAGGATGAGGTTTTAGAGGGTTTTAGTTTACAGTATTTTTGGATTTCTGAGGACTTTCTTTATAGGCAAGAGACAGAAGTAGTTACTGTGTCTTTAAAGAGGGTGTCTGACCATTTAGGTGGTTTATCTGTAATTTTAACGAATGGTGTTACTTTGTATTTAGTTGTGCAAGATCGTTCAAGAATGCGTAATACTGAGACAAAAAATATTTATTACGTAGGAACTAGTGTTGATGAGTGTAAACAGGAGATTACTGCTATTTATAACCGTTTGGTAGAGTTAGATTTAGCATTTCCGAGAGAAGATTACACTATACAAAAGGAGACTGCGGGTATAATATCTACTGTGAGTTTGGTTTCTAAAGATTTGGAACCTACAATGGATTTAGACCTTATTGCCTTTGAAGTTTCTATGTCAGAAGAGGAGTAAAGAGTGAATGAGTAAAGAATATTTAGCCTTATTAGAGTTCCCAAGAGAATCCAACTCTGAGTTAGTTGGTTATTCTTTGGTTAGTTATAGTTCAGAAGAGGGTATATTACATTTCAGACTGAAGCAATTAGCACGTCATGTTGCCATTGATGGTTATTCAGATGATGCAGTTGTAAGTATTTTTGATACAACCCCTTTAACATTTAGTGTATCTCCAGAGAGATTTGTTAGATACCTTTCCAACAACTCTGATGTTTTAGATAAGAAAGAGTTCAGGGCTTTGAGTGTTATTTTAAAACAATGTTATCAGTTAGGGTATGATTTGGACTTTCTAAGATTAACTTCTATTTTAGAGGAAAAAGTAAGTTATGAGCAGTGGAAGACAATTTTACGGTTATTATCGAGGGGTGATGACACATTTGAAGAGTGGGGTGTAACTTATGGTAGTGCGTAAATCGATTGGTGAGGTTGAAGATAATTTAATAGATGGAGGAGCTAGACTTCTTTCTGAGTTTGAAAGTTTAGCAGATTTAGGGGTGACTAGTCCTAAGCAAGTTGTCTGTATACATTTTAAGAGTAAAGACAGATACGGTTTTTACATGCAATCTGGTAAGAAATTAAAGTCGTTTAGTGTACCTACTGCCTTTATTGATAAAGGTCGAGTTTTGAATGAACAAGTTTTAAAACACATTAAAGAGAGTGGTTTATACTTCGTTGAAGATGGGGATAGTAAGCTGAAAGTTCCTACTTTGGCTCGGTCGGTAAGTTCGGTATTAAAGAATTTCCAAGGTTCACAATACCCAGTGGTATCTTCTTACGTTCGCTATTTTTCTTCTGTATTTACGGAAGAGCAAAGACGTCTTCTTTCCAGATGGTTTCTTCAAAATGGTTTTTATGATGAGGGTTTAAAGCGAATTGAATTGAATTTAAACACGGATACGGACTATTTTAGAGCTAAAGCAGCTAAGTTGGCTACTTTAATGGGTGGTGGAACGTGGTATTTCAAAGAGCTTAACTATTATGAGACTGGAGGAAAGTGTACTTTAGGGCATGATATTAAGTGGGAGTTTGTAGCAGAAGAGGAAGCGACCGGGGAAAAGTTGAGTTTCGGTGTAGACTGTGTGCAAGACTTCTTTAATATTGAGGGTCAGGTTCAGAACCAGTTGGTTCGTTTTAGAACAAGGTACTTTAATGAAATGTTGACTTATTCTTATGCTTATAGTCAACAGTTGGGGTATCAACAGAATTTAGGCATTGGGTTACCAGTTTTATGGAATGTTTTGGTTGAAAAAGGTTTCGTTAAATCTACTCCTAAACTTGAGTACTTGTTAAAATTTGTAAATGAGTTCAATGCTTTAAAACTTCCATTACCGAATAGTTTACGTATCCATTTCTTAAAGGAGCTAGAGGAACAAAGAGCTTATCGTTTAAGATATAACTTTATGGATAATACATTTGGTGCAGTTTCTTTGTATAATATGTATATTCTTTTAGGGGAGTTAGTACCTAGTGTTGAGGGCGATTTAGCTGAGAGTGGTGCGTGGTCATCTATTAGAACTTCTTTAGTTAGTGAACATGGTTTATTGTTGACGGATAAAGAATTAATTTTAGAATTTTTAAATTATGGGTTCTTTGCTTCTGTTAAGGAGTTTGCAAGTACGAAAGAGGCTTATAAAGATTTAGTTTTTGAGACATTAGCTAATTCAACTACTGAGTTTGATTTCCAAAGTACTTACAATAAGTTGGTTTGGTTCTCAGATATTCAAAACAAAAGAACAGGAGAGGAGATTCCACGAATAGTAGGTGGTGTGTTGTACACGAAGTATAGTTCACCTCAATACTTTGGTTATGGTTCTCAAAATTTTCCGTCTAAGGATGGTAAATTAGAAATAAGTGCAGAGAAACTAGATAAATACTATGAGGGTATCTTAAGGTTAGGTGTTAAGTTAGAAGATATTATGTCTGTTTATAAATTGTTCGTTAAGAAATTGGAAGAGCAGCGTAATAGTCAAGATAAATAATTCTTTATAAGCTAAGTCTTGCTTTTTACCTCTAAATATGTTAAAATTGAGAAAATGTAGTTTAGAGGTTTGAAATTTGTTAGTAAGAAGTCGTCCGTTTATAGCGGGTGTGGAGTTTATACTAGGTTCTGAGGTTTACACCTTAGCTCATCGCAGTCATACTTTAATTAAAAAAGAGTCTTTAGAGGATTTAAAGAGCGATAGTATTATACGCTTTAAACCAGTTAAAATTCTTTCAGCTTTATACTTAAAAGGTGTTTCTACTACGGTTTCGTTGACTGAGTATACGGAATCTTATGGTGCGCGTGAAGCTAGTTCCTTATCTTCTAAGCAGTATATTGCATTGAGAGGTAATTTAGTTTCAAGTACTAAGTTGCAAGGGTACTCTAAATTAGAGTTACCAACGCCAGATGGTACGATTATACAAGAGATTTGGGTGGTGGAATTATGATTACAAAACTATCACCTAGAGACTTGTATAGTCGTTATTTGCAAATGAGGAGTGCAGTTGAAGTTTTAAAGGTTATGTTATATGACTATGGGATTACTTACTCTCCGACTATTGTTAGGAAATTTGAGTTATCTCAGTATATTGTACCTCAACTTAAGCGTTTAGGTTTTAATGACTACATTGACCAACTTAGTGGGATTTCTCTTGCATTAAACATTAATTACTTAGAATATATTCAAAGTCGAGTTGTTAAAACTGACTCTTTCCAAATAGGTTTAAATTTGGTACTTTCTTACTTACAGTATAATCAAGAAGTTGATTATTTGGAGTCAGTATATTCTTTTAATAGTGTAAATAGTGTGAGTGAGATTAAAGACAGGGTGCAAACTCGTCAAGTTAAACTTTCTGAAAGTAAGGTTACCAGCAATATTCCTATGTGGTTACCTAAAACCTTAGGTGCTTCTATTTCGATACACGATGGTTATACTGAGGTTGAAAAATCTTTATCTTCTGTATATTATGCTTATTTAACTAAGGTGGCAAAGGATAGGGGTATTCGGTTAGGTGTTGCTTGGACATTTTTAAAAGGGGTAAAGCGTAAGCAAGAAGAGTTTATTTTACCTTTAATTTTAAAGGGTTCCATAGCAGTCACTAATGAGAAAGTAGCTGATATTTTAGCTAGTGTTAGAGATGTTAAAGGAAGTTTTCCTTATTCTGAGGTTTATGACCTTTTGTTGCAGAAACAAGAGAGGATTTTGGATGATTGTGAAAAGCAAGGTTTAAATTTGATTGTAAGGAGTATAACACCTTATAAAATTTGTTTTTCGCAAGGTGGTTTAACTACTTATCCTTTGTATTACAATTACATTTGTTGGGATTCTGATAATAATAAAGCCTTACCTTTAGTTAATTGTTTTAAGGGGTTAGGTGGAGAATACACAAGGGTATCTTCTAAAGGTTGTAAGCCTTATTATCTTAGAAATTGGGATGGTAAATTAGAGCTTTTTTATAAAGTTACGAATCGTTCACAATTACATAGTGGGAACGTCAAATTGGAAAGCTATTTAAAGGACTTTTCAAGGATATTTGGAGATGGTTTTGATTCGGACGGTTTATTGATTTCATTAACACCTACGAGAAAATCTTTAATTAAGCGAAGTTTAGATAGATTAGAACAGAAAGGAGTCTCCTTAGTTGACTCGGATTATTAGTTGTGGTCGAGGTTTGCAGTTAGCAGCTTCGACATTTAAGCAGTTAGAATCAGATGAGATAGAATTAGTACATTATCTGGGTTCAGATTTTGAACTTTTACCTGTATACTTTAGTTCAGGTGGTTCATATCCTTTAGAGATAGAGGGGTTAGTTCCGAATATGTCTAAAGTAGGTGCTCGTTTGTCTGATGTATCTTACTGTGTAAAAAGTGTTATTTCCTCTAAGTTTGGGGGTTTAGATATTCAAAGTAGTATTTCTATTGTTGTTCCTACTACGGAGAGAGGTCGTTTAAGTTTAGATACTTTACAAGAGGGTTTTGGAGGTTTATCTTTACCTTTCTTGGAGTTAAAGGTGTCTGAGGTTTTGCGTTCGATTTTCTCTGAGGTCTCTGATTTAGAGCTATTTTGGAGTACTTTGAATGAGTATCAGAAGAAAGAATAAGGGTGATAAGATGCAAAACAATATGGTTGTTTTGAGTTTATTGGATAGTGACAATCGAGAAAATACAAGTTATTCTTATAGTCCTAGTGGTTATGCTTTAGCTTTGGCAGTTTCGAATGTCTCTCGCAAATTTAAGCGCAAAACGGTTCAATTAGCGATTGAGGAAGAATTGAGAAAAGGTGAGGAATTAACCTTTATTTTAGTTGAGGGTAACTCTATGCCACTCACAGTTAGTGATAACTTGTGGGAGTGTTTAAACACTTTAAGGGTTTCCTCAGAAGATGACTTATCTACTTACGATTTAGAATTGAATGATTCTGAAGGTGGTGTTATTTTCCGTGTAGATGGTGTGTTCACAGATAAGGATGGGTTATTAAAAGGGGTATCTAACTTTAAATCTGTGGCTGACCGTTTAATTGATGGGGATTCGGTTGAATTAACGAGCAGTCAAGTAGACTTTATTGATACTGTAACTGATAATATTCAAACGTTAGAAGATTTACAAAGGGCTTTACGTGAGGGTACTGCAAAAGAGACTTTAGCAAAAATCTCTGATGAGATGGAGGATTTGCTAAAAACTCGTAAGGGTAATTCAGAGTTTAGGCATTCTTGGGAAAATTTACGTGAGCAATTATTAGCAGATTCATCCCAGAGTCTTATTGGGGATGTGCCACCACATTTGCTTGTAGAAGTGAAGAGTCCGTTTGATGTTTATGTTGATATTGATGAGAATACAAATCAAGAGGACGCTAAAGATGTGTTGGAGGCACAGTTAAAAGGGTATCTTCCTTACCAATATGGTGCAGATGGTTCTATGTATTTGCATTTAAACGGTTCCGTATTGCGAGAAAATGCATATAATCAGTTTTCTGCTAAAGGAGTTCGCTATAATAATTCTTTTATCGATGGTCTTCAGAAAGATTATGGATTGAAACCTTATTTAACTTATGGAGAAGCAGTTATTCTTTATATTATTGCTAAAGGTGGTTCTTTAGAACTTCCTACAACAGAGATTGATAGTGTATTTAAGTCAGTATTGCAAGTAGGTTTAGAAAGTCAAAAAGAATTTTTATCTATTTGGTTCTATGGGCCAGAAGATATTTTAGGTAACATTTATAAGCATTCACAAAAGATTTCTTTAGATGATTATGTTAAGTTTTGTGAAACCTTTCTACCTTTTGAGCTTTACTTTGGCTTTTTATATGTATTATATAGAGATAACTTATTTAATTGCATTAAAGACGGTTTACCAGATTTCACAAGTGAGATTTCAAGGTTAGATTTTGCGAAATTAGTGGCGAAGTTATCGGACTAAGAAAGGTGGTTTAGACGCTTGGTATTTAATAAAGAACAAGAGCAGTTATTGTGGAAGGTTGGCGAATTTTTAGCTGATAAAGGGTTACCTTTGGGTTTTTTAAACTCTGAGGGGTTTAATCCAAGTTTTTCAGTTAGTGGGACAAACATTGAAGTTCTATTGGGTAAGATGAGAAGTCAAGCTTTGTCAGATTTACCTTTTGAGATTGGTTCTTCCAAAAAATTTGAAGATTTACGTTTTGGTTTGTGGTTACTTGCAAACACTTATTGTTATGTAGTTACCTCACCTTTTAAGTCTAAAGAGTTACAAGGTTTCAATTTAGGTAAACAAGATGTTCGTTTAGGTACATTAGCGTTGCCTTTATTAGAGAGTGCAGTTGAAGTAACTGATAGACAGAAAACAAGTCTTGGTAAAGTCTATAAAGATTTTGGGAACACTCTGAATCAAGGTTTACTGGCTTTTCCAACAATTAGTTTATCTAAAGGTAAACTATCTTTCCCTCGAAAAAAGGTTTCTTTTGTAGAGGGTGAGTATATGGTTTTACCAGTCTCAGTTGTAAATGGTTATGTAGCTAAGATAAAAGAGAAATCTAAAGAGGGTATCATAACTGTCGATGCTCATAGAGTAGGTGGTTCATTGAGAGAATTTAATTTAACTTCGAACACATCTATAGCTCTTGAATTGTATACAGGTTCTTTATTGTTAGAGGATTTTGAAACGGTAGGTTATTCTTTAACTTCTGCCACAAGATACCCAGAAAGTGGTGTTCAGATTATGAAAGGTTTAACACGATTGTTGTTGACTTTTTATGATTTAGGTATTGCTGAGGGGGATTATCCTCAAAGACAACTTGCTTTATCTCGTATTCGTAAGTTAACTTACTTAACGAAAGAGGAAGAGGAGAAGAAAGTAAGACAACTGAAACGTTATGCATTGATGTCTGAGGATAGTATGGTTCATCAGATTACTCATTTAGCTAAGAGTTGGTCTTTTGAGCAACAGACAGACTTTCTAGTAGAGAGTTTAGCTAGATTAAAACGTGTGTCTGGGGTTGATTCTAGTGCGACTTCGGTGAGTATTCAGTCATTTATAGAGTTTCAAATGCGATTTAGTGAGTGTATTGAGTATTATTCAACGGCTTACTTGAGAGTGATTTATGATATGTTGCAAGAGGAGCCAGAGAAGTATAACTACATTACAGGTAGAAGTGTAGACATAGCGGCGGTATCTGCTGATTTAGTGGAACCTGTCAGTTTATCTGGAGAATTAGAATTTTAGTGAGGTGTGAATCTTGGATAAGGTAAAAGAATTATGGAATAAAAAGGGTTTTAGGTACACTATTTTAAGTATACTGGCTCTTGTGGTTCTTCTTATGGGTGTACGTGCTTGTAATCACTCGAAAAAAGCAAGTGAAGCTAAATCTTCTGATGAACAAGTAGAAACTACAAATAAGAGTTCTAAGAAGGAGGCTTTAACTCCTTTTGAGGAAGAACAGAAGCGTTTAATTCGTAAATACGGTGAAGCGGGTGAGGGTTATTATTGGTCAGATGAGGGTACTCGTATGGCTTTAGGTGATGAGAACTTGTCTGAAACTGAGGTTATTCGTACATTTTTACGTTCGTTATCTACGTTAGACTTTGCAACTGCTCAGAAATATGCGTACAAAGACCAAGTACTGAAGACGTTGAACGGGTATTTTAATTCCGAAGCAGAGTTTACATACTCAGAGTCTTTCAAAAAGTCTATGTATCAACAATTTCTATTGAGTTTAGAAATTGAGGGTATTGAAAGTCAAGCTACGTTTGCGGATGATAAAACTAACGTAACGGTTAAATTAAAGGCTTTAGACTTATCTAATAAGGATTTTTGGAAATCGGATAGAGAGAACTTACTAAAGGGTATTTATTCTTACCGTAAAACAGAGGCAGATTCAACTAAAGCTAGAAACTTCTTATACGAATATGTTTCAAATTATTGGAAGTCTGAGGGTGCTAAGAAGAAATCTATAACCGTGAATTTAACTTTAACTAAGCGTACAAGCACAGGTGGTTGGTTAGTTTCAAATGATATGGAACTCGATAATTACGCTAAGTATAGTGAGGGTGAAACTGTTATCAATAATATTCTAAAAGAGTATGATGAAGAGATTTCACGTAGACCAAAAGCATTTGAGGGTTCTACTTTTGACCCGAACTCTGTTTTAAACAAAGATAAGACAAGTGCGACCGATACTCGTCAAACTACGGAAACAACCAAGGCAGGTTCTTAATATGAGCGTAGAAAAAGTTAAAGATTATTTAACGAATGAGTCTAAAGGAGTGTTTCGTAGGGGGTATTCTGAGGTTTTACCATTAATTCAGTCTGCTAACTTTGAGGAGTTATTACGTGTATTGGGTTCAGTTGATCGTGTAGAAACTTTAGTAGGTATAGGCACTAATAATAGAGCTGAAAATTTTCAATTTCCCATTCGTCATTTAAGCGTAGTAGAGCAGTATGAACAGACCGCTCAAAAAGCTTTCAATGATGAGTATATGAAGCGAGTAGAAGAACTGGATAAGTTGCGTATCGATGAGGTTGTTTTTCAGTTAGGTGAGACCTTGCAGAGTTCTAAACCCTCTAAATTGTCGGATATGTTTGCTTCTAGTGTAGATAATGAGTTTCCTTTAGGAGATGGGTTTAATTTTGAAGAGTACCAAGATGATGAAACTTCTGATGCATCAGAAAGTGAGATTTCGAATAATTCGGAAGATAATGAGTTAGGTTTACTTAGTGTGATTGAACCTACTGAGGATAGTGAATTTACGAAGTTCTTTAGTGATTTAGAAGGTTAGAATATAGGTGTTAAATAGTAATATGTTTTATGATAAACGATATTTTAGATTTGTATTGGACTCAACTTCTTTAGATGACTGTAAAAGTGTCAGAGATGCTTTTAGAAAAGGGTTTGAATTATACTTTAAGCACATTAATACTTTACAAAATATTGAAGTATATAATTTAAAACAGTTTCGATTTGTACAAGTACGTGGGGGTTCTGAGTTACAGTTCAATTTATCTTTTAAAGGTGAGTTTAAATATACTGTTTCAGTTGATGTGGTACAGAAATCATTTAGCTCTTATGATGTTCCTTTGTCAGATAAGCTAGTAGAAGAAGTTAACCAAGGTCGTTATGTAGATTTAGTGCAGCTAGTATTAAATGATTTTTCAGACAGTGTTTTAGGGTATCATAATCTAGTTATTTTAAACGATTTGTTGAGAGAATTTAAACCACAGGGTAGTCCATATTTAGTTCAATTTTGTTTAAATGAACGAACAAAAGACCGTTTTGTTTCAACATTGAGAGAGGATTTACTAGAGTGGTGTGTTGTATCTGATTACTTGCAAAGTTTAAGTTCCACGTTCCCATCAGATACTTCTTCGGTTAAAGAGTTTATACGTAAGGAGTTTTATGTAGGGTTTGATGTTCTTACTGAAGCTTTACGTGGACAAAAAGTTTCGTGGACTGACTACTTAGCAGGTAAACCACCTACAGGTGTTACATATAATCCAATGAGACTATTGGGTGCTTTAGCTTTAGAGTTAGACTGGAATACTGATAAGCGTTGCAAGTTCTTGTACTTAATTAGTGAAGATGATATTGTGATTTTGTATCAGAAAGGCGATAACTCCTACTATGAAACTCTACGTTTTCATAGAGAAACAGGTGAGTTATTCGATATTAGTCACGATTATGTTTTAGTGTTTAATACTGAAACACATAAATTAGAGAAAGTAACGGGTAATTTAGATGAGTCAGCGTAATTTTGGACAACATCAAGGTGGTGGAGATTGGAACGGGGTACCAGATTGGGGTTCTCCACAATCTCCACAACAACCTTCGTCACAAAGAGGTGGTTTTGGTTCTTCTAACTTTGGCTCTGAGACAACTAATTCCTTAGAAGAAGAACCAAAGTTCAATCAACGTGATGTATTTGAACCTAGAAATCAAAGAGGTGACGGTTTTGGATTTGAACAACCTCAACAACCTTACCCAAATGAATTTCCACAACAAGGATTTAATCGAGGTTTTAGTCAAGGTGGAGGGGATAATTGGGAGTCACAAGGTTCTAATGGGTTTGATTCTAGTGAATATAATCAAAACCCCCAAGGGTATCCTAAACCTCAGTTTGATTCTAACCACTATGAAAATTATGGTCAAGTGGAGAATAGAATTGATACTCAACCTCCTAAGAGGAAGTGGTCTCCGTTTTCCATAATAGTTACTGTTGTTGTAGTTAGTTTATTAATTTTTGGTACTATGATTTTTATATCTAATAAATTTAAAAAGACGGCACCAAATACGAATGAACCTAAGGTAACTAAAACGGATACTAAGGAGACTGCTTCAAGTTCGGATAGTGATGCTACATCTAACTCTAAAGATAGTGATAGAATTTTCCCAGAGGCATCTAGTTCTGCTAAAGAACAACCTAAGACTGATTCTAAACAGTCCAATAAACCTAAAGAATCACAATCTTCTGATTTGGGGGGTAGTGAAGTGAAAGAGCAGTCTTCAACTAAGAACTTAGATGGTGTAGGTATATCCTCAGAGGTTTTAGTTGCTAAAGGTACTGTAAAGGAAATTCATTTAGAGGGTTCTACCGATTTAGCGGCTACATATAAGATGGTTTTATCTGTGGGTAATGCTACTCTTACGGTTTCAATGAACCATACGGAAATAGCTAATTATAGGGTAGGAGATACTGTTACCGTTAAATACCGAAAATTAGTTGATGTAGATAAGGTTGTTATTGAGTCTGTCAACAAATAAAATAAAAGTCAAGGTAGTAATGCAAAATATCTTGACTTTTATTTTATGTAATGCTAAAATAAATTAATTAATAAAAGTGAGGTCTTAGATTTATGGTAAGGATGTTAAACCTAGGTAATGCACCAAAGTTACCTGAGCAAGAAACACAATCAACGATTGCGAGTGCGTTAGGAACTAATGTTGATTCATCTGTTCACACAGTACCTACTGTAGAAGTTTCTCCACAAGGTGAAACTGAGGGGCGAGTAGAACCTTTAAGTCGTGTAGTAGATGAGAAAGTAGGTAAGCCGGTTGGGGAAGTAAAACCTTTACCTAAGGAAGAAACTTCAAGCTCTAAACAAACTGAGGTAAGTAGTTCTGATGAAACAGATGCCCCAAGAGCCGGAGGTATTTCTTTAGTAGGGGTTATTCAGTCTAACTTAGATACTGTTACGGTATTTACAAGGGGTGTTTATAAACCAGCGACTCGTATTGTTGGTTACATTTTGCGAAATGATGGCGTTGAGGAATTAGAAGTTTTTGACGATAAATTAGTTCTTCAAAGTAATCGTAAATCTATTTATCAACCGAACACTAGCTTATTGTCTACTGCGGAAAATCCAAGTTCTGTTAAACGTGTACCTTTTGCGATTGGAGAAGAACGTTTGTTCACTAAACCCGGTTTGATTGCTTTAGCAGAGACTTGTAAAGAAATTGGGTACAGTTTGGGTGTAGGTGAAGCTTTAGGGGTTATTGTACAACAATTAACTGAGTTGCACCCAGAGTTAACAGAAGAGCTTGCTACTGAGATAGCTAAGGACTTCACATTTAAGATTGAAGTTAAAGATGCCAGAAGTGAGGGTATCTTAGTTCCGGATAACCCAGAGGGTATTTTCAGTAAGGTATCTGTTGCTTTAGGTTTACGCATCTCTGCTAAAACAGTTAAGTTGGATGTTGCTCGTAAGTTAGTTGAGCATAATTTAGTTCAAGGTAAAACACCAGAAGAAGTTCTTTTGATGTTAAAAGACCGTTTGAACCTAAGTGTACCTCAAGGGTTGCTATTACCTAAGAGTTTGTTTGCAGATACTCATGAAGTAAAAGGTGTACCGATTGCTTCAGAGGGTAGTAAAGTTAAACCAGAGTATGAATCAGTATTTGGGGTATATAACGAATACACAACGCCTAAGAGTAGTTCTAAGTCTGCTGCAAAAGAAGTTAAACCTAAAGGAAGAGGTTCTAAACCTAAGTCTGCGGGTAGTCAAGCTACGCAACAAGTGTCCTCACAGGTTAATTTAGCTAAGTATTTTGCACACTATACTCAAGGGGAGTAAGAGTTGAAATAATAGATATTAAAGTATACGTAAGATTACTAATCTTACGTATATTTATTTGACTTAAATATCGTTTTATGTTATAATAAAAGAAATAAAACGAATAGGAGAAATCTCTATGGCGAAACGACCAAAGAAGAAAAAAATCTACTCAAAAGAAAACAGGTCTAGGAGTACAGTACACACCATTTTCTATGTTAGATAGAGTTAATGATATTGCTAATTTAGATGGTAAAGCTAATCGTACTCCTTTTGAGTTACAGTTACATGGTCTTATGCTTGGTTTTGATTTTTTACATCAATTAAGGGAGAAGATTGTAGATAAGACTTCTTCAAGTCGAATTGGTTTGCAACCTTATTTAGGTCAATATATAGGTGTAGCGGGGCACATTTGCGATGTCCGAAAAACTAAAGAGGGGGTATCCTTACTCATTGTAAATCCTACTTTGGTAGGTACTTTTGGGGAGCGCATTCGAACTGAGGTTTATGATTTAATTGAGCACTCTAATGGTGGAGAAATACCAGAGTTTCAGAACAATCCAAGTCAACCGGTATTTTCAAGTCATGTGTGGATGTTTTTACCAGAGGTGGATGCTAGTTGCTATAAAGAGGATGCTCTTTATTTAGGTTCTGTGGTTACTTTTTATGCTAAGGTTGAGCTTTATGGAGGTAGAGTTGCCACTTCTCATTTAAGTCGTGCGCCTAAGTATGGTTTAGGAGATTTTATTTTAGACCAGTCTTATATTCCCTACATGCCTTTGAAGTCGAATGATAGTTCATTGAGTACTTCTCGTAGTGGTATTCAAGTTCAAACATTGTATGGGAATGTTCGTAGAAGTTCGGTATCTAAGTTTAATAAAGACTTCGCTTTAGTTCTGATTGAAGGTTCTGAGGTAGTGGAGCAAGTGGGTTGGTTCTTGAAAATCAGAAACTTAAGTAGGTCTGCTCATTGGAATTGGGTATACAATTTTATGTTGGATTACGACCCTGAGGTTAGTAAAGGGTTAACTACTTATCGCAATTTCAAGGCATTTATTGTAAGAAACAATCAAAAATTATCTGCTGACTTAGAGGTTTTAAACTATCGAAAAGTAAGTAGAGATAAGTTAAAAGCCGATGGTTCCTTAGGTGTATATGACTTAATTTCTTCGGATTTAGATATTTTTTCTGACTATACTGACTGTGAAGATTTCCTAATTAACACTTTAGGTTTTGAGAAGTCTGAGCTTTGAAATTAAATAAAATAAACGTAAGACACTTGACAAAGTGTCTTATTTTTGATATAATAAAAGCATAGAAATGGAACAAAGGAGAAAATATATGAACAACATTGTTTATATGACGGAGAACCAAGAAAGACTAAATCGTTTGGATGTAGAGAGTACACTAGCTAGTTTATTTAGAGAACGTGTGGAGACTAAAGGTAAGCAAGTACGTTCATTTTGTAGAAGTTTAGCATTGTGGGTTACTTTAGGTTTATCTACTTGGTTTCTAGCTGATATTGGTTTGGAGATTTATCAGCAACAATTATTAAGTGAAAACTTTGCAGTTCGATTTGTTGTGTCTGCTTTGAATTTATTGATTTTTCTTGGTGGGTTCATTGTGGTATATACAGCTATGTATCATTTGTCTCGTACTATTATTGGGTTTAATTTATTTAGTCGAGGGGAGTATTATGAGCGAAAAGACTCTACTTACCTACCTTTGTTTGATAAAGTAGATAAAGGGTATTTTGTTGAGATGTACTTCCAATCAAATGGGTATGTTTCTAAAGTTTCAGTGCCTACACACTATGCAAATCGCTTTAATTTAGGTGATATGGTACCTGTTGATGTTGTTGTTTTGATGTATAAGCAGTCAGGGAAAGTACGTGTAGTGACTAACTGTATAGGTTCAAGAGCGAATGATGAACAAGAGTTTAAAGAAACCTTGTGGAAACACAACGGTAACTTAAAAACTAATAGTATCAACTACTTGAATGTATTGGCAAGTGATTCTGCATCTAATTTTAAACAAATCTCAATGAAATAAAAATTAAAGATTGCAAATTGCAATCTTTTATGATATATTAAATAAGCACTCGGAAGGGTGCCTAATCGTCTAAACTGCGGGAGAATAGTGGGTATCGTACTCACTGTTTTCTTTTCTTTTTGTTTAGTTTATCTTGTTTGCTCCAAAATCTTGCTATTTAGCTTAATTTGTGGTATAATAAATTAAATTAAGAAGTGAGGTTCTTTACATGGATTTAGTTTTTGCATCTCCTTACCCAGTAGGGAAACAGAGAATTTTGTATTATATTGATGAACACTATAAAGTGCAGTCTATGGTGATTACAAAAGAGATGGTCGAAAGTGGTAAGATTACTTTACCTACTTTACCTAACACTCAAGTTTCGTATGAGTTGTATATTAGGGACGGAGAGGTTTTCGTAAACCATCTTGAGTTTCCTTTAATAGTTCCTACTGATAGGGAAACAGGCGAAGTTGAAGAACCAGTTGCATCTAGGTTTGTTTCTTGGGATTTACGTAGTGCTTTGACTAACTTAAGTGTATTATTGAAAGATAAGATTAAGAAAGAACATAGAGAACGATATACTTTAGTTCGCTTTGTTGATAGTAAGACTTCTAAGGTTCTAGTTGAGTTTCAGTATGAGAATTATTATAAAGATAATTTCGCTCTAAATGAGATTATCAAACTAGTTGACTTGGGGTATTCTGACCTTGTGATTCAGATTTATAACAAAGACGAAGATAAGTGGATTTTGTTTGAGCAGAAACGTTTAAGTTATTGGAAAGATTTGGAAGATACCCAAGCTCTAATTCAAGCAGAGAAAAAACGTTGGAGAAAAGAGATGTAGGATGGCAGAAAATTTCGCAACAAAATATCGGTCAAAAGATGTTGATAAATATATTGGGAATGAGTTAGCAGTTCAGAAGTTATTAAATCGGTTTTCTTCAAAAGACGGAGAAGATTACCCCGCTTGTGTTATGATTTCAGGGGCAAGTGGTTGTGGTAAAACTACTATGGCTCGTATGTCTACGAAGTTAGTATTGTGTGAAAATAAGCAACTTCGTAAATGGAAGAACCGAGAGTACTTATTGCCTTGTAATCAGTGTAAGATGTGTCAAGACTTAAATAAGTATATTGAAACGGCAGATGCTACACATTTGTTCTCAGTAAAAGAATTAGACTCTTCTAAAACAGGAAATGTAGATGCAGTTCGTCAGTTTGTAGAGGCTGCTTCCATGCCAAGACTTTTTGCAGGGTATTCAATTTTTATATTTGACGAGTGTCACTTGATTTCCAAGGTGGGTCAAGAAAGTATGTTGAAGTTTACTGAGGATGCTCCTCCTAAGTCAATCTTTTTCTTCTGTACAACTGACCCACAGAAGATAATCGAAACTTTGCAGACTCGTATGGACTTGAAGATTGAGATTGAACTTCCAAGTGTTGCAGATAATGTGAAGCTTATGACGTGGGTATCTACTGAAGAGGGATTTGCATTTGAGAAATCTGCTTTAGAGTTGATTGCAGTTCGTTCTAATTGTGTATTCCGTCAGTCCTTAAAACAGTTAGAAAATGTATATCGTTCTTACGGTTCTGTTCGATATGATGATGTAGTTAAGGTTTTGGATGTTAATAAGAACAGAGGTTTGTACTTTGATTTCTTAGAATATCTGAGGTCTAAGAATATCGTTTTATACACTAAGACTGTACATAACGCTGCTTTAGAGATTGGTTTAAAACTATTTGTAGATGATTTACGTGAGTTTGTAAAGAGAGGTCTTTACATTTCTTTAGGTTTATCTGTGTTAGGGATTACCAAAGATGAGATAAAACTTTACAAAGACTTATTTAGTAAGTTTACCAATGACGAAATTTTAGCTTTATTGGAGTTTTTGAACAACATAGGTAGAGGGGATATTGAGACACAACTATTACTTTTAGGGTATCGTGGTTTATCCACTCCTAAAATCGATTCTGAGGGTGTTTCAACTTCCCTAGAAGTAAATCATTTGAAAGGTAACGAACGCCTCGTAGAGAGCAAACAAGTGGCTCAGAAACACATTGAAGATAAACGTTCTCACCATGAGAAGACTGTTGCAAAAGCTCAGTTAGACTTAACACCGATGTCTGCGGAGCAGATGGTTAATATGTTTGATAATTTATAAAGACTAAATAAAGTGAGGTACTTTTTATGTTAGAGAAAGTTTTGAAACGCAGAGTTACCAAAGATTTTGCTGAGACTTATGAGGTGGTTCCGAGTAAGAGTGGGTTTAGAGAATTTTATATTCTCTTTCCGGGGGAAGAAGATGATCCTCTAAAGGAAGATTATTTCACACTAACTGATAGGTTAGAATCTCAAAATATTTTATTTAGTGTCTATCCTGTGCCTTCAGATAAACCGGAAGTAAAAGCTAGATTCCTAAAGAATAGCCCAGTAATTAGAGAGGTAATTCTATGAGTGATTTAACTGAATTTCCTACGTTGGGGTTGACGGACTATTTAGCTGAAGATTTAGCTACAGTGTATCGAGTAACTGAAAACCGTCTTCTTTTGAGAATAAATTTATATTGGTTAATTGAAATTCAAGTTAAAAAGTTGCATGCTTTTTATCAACCTGAAAAGTTCCAGAAATCAAAAGGTTCTCATAAAGTTGTAGGTTCTGTTTATACTTACAAGAATGAGATTCCGGACTTAAATGATTTCATTACTAGATTAGAGTTTGACGACACTTACAAAGGTAGATTACCTGCAATTCAGAATTTCGATTATGTTTCTGCTAGGTATTCTAGTGCATTAGAAGTGTTTCGAGCAGATTTACCTTTGGTAGAAGATATGTTTGAGCTTTATTGGGTTCTAGCAAATCATACTAGAGAATTAAATATACTTTAAAAGAAAGTGAGAAACAAAATGTCAAAAGAGATTGTAGTATTTACAAAACGCCCAGAAGATGGGGTTTGTCCCGCATGTAAAATGTTGAAGCGCAAGTTGGACGCAGAGGGTATTCCATATAAGGAAATTCCTTATAACCCAGAGAATGAAGAGCACGTTCGTATTGTAAAAGGTGCTAAGTTTAGCTCTCTACCTGTGGTTTTTCCAAATGGTGTAGAGGATGTTGAGGATGCGTTCTCAGGGTTTGCTCCTAAAAAAGTAGCTGAGTTAAAAGCTCGTTTTAAATAACTAATGGCAAGGGTTTTATAAACCCTTTTTTATTTTTGAGAGAAATGCTTGTCAACTAGAAATAAATTTGGTAAAATAAACAAAACAATCAGAAAGTTGGTGTCGATTTTGGGAAGAATTTCAGAGTTAGTCCTAAATAAAGAATTTAAAGGCAAGCATTATGCAGTTGGGAGCCTTGTGTTTCTAAACTCACTTGCATTGTTACCTATGACTACGTTTGCGAACACAGATTCTTTAGGTGGGGTTCCTGAAAAATCCACCGCGGTATCTGATGTAGTTGAGACAACTACAAGTTTATCAAGAGATGAAGCGAATAACATTTTAAAGAGTGTTCGAGAGGCTATACCTCAAACAACACAAGATCATGCTTTGGATCAAATTAATAAAGCAGTAAACACAAATAGAGATGCTAGTTGGGATTTAGCTGCTAGTGCTTTAGCACCAGTCGGTTACGGTCTTATGTTCTTAGCTAATTTCTTTTGGGGTTTAGCTACGTTTGGTTATTTCTTCCAAACTTCGGTAGACGTTTTATGTTTGGTTTGGTCAGGTCCCAGAGAATATTTTATGAATAAGACTTCTAATCAAGACCAACAAGGTTTTAGTATCACAGGGTTTATAGGTTCATTCTTTACATTGTCTTACGATGCTCGTCAAATTATTGAGAGTGCGGGCTTGAGTTCAAGTACCCCTCAAACACAGGGTGGTATGAACCGTGGAATAGGTTCTCCAATGGGTTCACCGATGGGTGGAATGAACGGAATGGGTTCACCTATGGGTATGAACCGAGGTATGGGAATGGGTATGGGTCAAGGTTCTCAGAACAAACCTATGGTCTCAACAGGTAATTTATTGAGTCGTTACATTTCACTTCACATGAAGACTTTGGTAGCCTTAGGTGTAGCTTTTGTTATCTTTGGAACCTCTTTTGCAACAGAATTTCAAGGTCAAGCAGTATCTTTAATTATTGCAGTTATTAAAGGTGCTATTAACTTAGTTATTCAGCTTTGGCATCAGTTTGTAGGTTAAAACTAAGGTGGTTGTATGGCTTTCTTGGATTTAAAGATATTTAATAATCTAAAGAACAGTAATAATTCTCGTTTTGGAGGGCATCAAGCTCATTTAATGAAACGAAGATTAGAAGCGGATTTATTAGATTTAGCAGAAAAGACTTTGAAAGGCAGAGTTACTTATTGTTGCGTTGAGGTATCGGAGCAAGAGTTACCTTTAATGTTAGAGGTATTATCCAATCCGAGTATTCAATCGAGGTTACAATTCCAACAACAAGAGATACCAACTCAGTTCTTGATAGGTTTTAGAAATTTGAATGTATTCTAGTGGTTTAGGACAATGAGGTATTAGTATGGGTGCAAAGGCTAGATTGCCTTACGTAGATGTAATAAGAGAAGTAAGTAAATTAGTTCATTTGAAGTATGAGACTGTGGATAACATTGTGTCATACTATAGAGAAGTTTGTTTTGACTCTATTTCTAAAGGGTATTCTTTTGATGTATTTGACGGTTTATTTATGAAAGTAACTGTTTCAAAAGAGCAAGCTCGTAAAGTTTTACCTCAGGCTTACTTATTTAAGAGGGTAGGGGAACAACTAGATGTTTCCTTAACTGTTGTACAATCTGTACTTCAGAAGTTCCAAGAATTAACTTATAGAGAGGTTGCAGCAGGTTCAGCGGTATCTTACATTAACTTGGTATCCTTTAATCCTAAAGCTACACGTACTTGGAATAGAGTTAAGGTAGGTTCAGCAGTTTTATCTCTTAAAAAGAAAGTAGGGGTTCAAGTTCGCTTAGTATGTACTAAGGATTTTAAAGAGTTGGTGGGGAAATAACCTATGGAAGGTAAAACTCACAGATTAGGTGGTACAGTGTGTGCTATGGCTGGTTTTTTAACGTTAAAGGATTCAGGTTACTTGATTCAGAGTGATTTGATTTCCCCTACGTTACAGTTTTTAGTCATTTACACTGCAGGGATTTATGGGGGTATGTGGCCAGATAATGACCACCATTGGGATTCTAGTCCATTAAAAGACCCAGCTTCTTGGTTACAGAATAAGCTTTTGCATTTAGCAAACAAACCTTACAAGAAGTTAGATGAGCGATTAAGCAACAAGCAAAAGAGAAGTTCCTTATTATATAAGACATTAAAATTTATGAGGTGTATACATCGTTCGTGGCAAACCCACAGTGAGTTTACGCTTATGATGATATTGTTTCTTATGTATAGTCCTACGTTTTTAGGATTTACAGGACGTTTTGACCCTTTGCTATGGTTACTGATTGTCACAGGGTTTGGGTTAGGTGTTATATCCCATTTAATATTGGATATGTTGACTACGGAGGGTGTACGTTTCGCTCTTGGGGTATTCCTCAAAGTATTCTTTCCAAGGATTCCTATATTCACTACTATACGTTTAGTTCCCGGTATTCCGGCTTTTAAAACAGGTTCGGAGTGGGAGATGGCTATACGAAAATCGTTAGCTATTATTCAATATGGGATGTTAGCGTTAGTGTTGTTGGATTTAGGTGGCATATCAGTATTACAATTTTTTAGTTGAGGGTGCATATTATGTACACCTCAAGGTATAAGTTGTCTTTAAGTTATTGGAAGTGACTTAAAGGGAGCAGAACGAAACATTTCGTATTATAGTAGGATAAACTAATAACAATAAAAAGTAGAACTGCTCCAACAGTTTTATAAAAGATTTGAGGTTTATCTATGAATATTTCTAAATTTGTGCGAGGTTCACTCGCAACACTATTGGTTTCTACTAGTTTAGTAGGTGCAGGCTACATGTCAGAGGTTAGTGGTGTCACTAACTTAACAAGTGTAGCTGAGGTTCACGCTCTTGGTGGCGCAAGTGCAGACACTTCAACGTCTGAGTCAATGAGTCGTCTACAAGAGAAAGTTTATAATGAAGTATCTGATAATACTTACCGTACAACTACGGGTGATGGTTTATCAGGTTCTAAGATTTATAACCAAAAAGGTGAAGTGACTAGTAACTTTGATAAGTTGACTGAGGGTGACAAGAACAAAGTTATCCAAGATATTAACAGAGCAGTACAGCGTGCAGCAGATAAAGATGCAGCAGCTATTGAATCTGGTGATGCAACTAACAATGCAGTCACAAAAGGCACTGTTAACAAGTTTTGGAAAGATATGAGAGAAGTGAAAAGCTCAACCGCAGGTTATTTGATTTCAGTTGCAACAGCTGATGTAGCACCTGATTGGGCGGGGGCTTCTAATTTCCTTTCACCATTCTATCCAGCGTTTAACACTGCGATTGCGGTATTCTTGATTTTAGCATCATTCTCATTCTTCTTGCATTTAGCTATTGCAGTCTTCTACTTTATGACTCCTTCATTCCAGTACTTTGTTAAAGGTTCAGGTGGAGATAGTAAAGGTGTAAAAGGCTATGTAGCAAGCATTATTCCTAAACAAGCTGTTTTAGCTAACGATCAAGCTATGGATAAGGGTGGAAACCCACTTCTTATTTACATTGGTAAGACTTGGTTGATGATGTTAGCATATGCTTTGGTATTGATTTTCTTCGCTACAAACTCAATGTTAGTATTAGTTGGCCCGATTTCGTCACTATTTGCTTCATTTATTGGTTTAAATTAAGATTAAGAGGTGTACAATGGCTCAGTTAAAATTCGTTAGAGTTTTACAAGTAGCTTTGTTATCAATGATTATCGGTTTGGGTTTTGTGAGTAATTCTCACTTCCCAAACATTTTAGTGGAGGAAGTTCAAGCTAGAGCGAAGTTTGATGCTACTTCCGTAGATGAGAATAGTTTACCATTTGTAATTGTAGATAGTGAGGCAGGGGTATCTTCTGTTATTGACAATATCAACAATGAGTTAAAGGTAGAGTTATCAGTTCGTTCAGATGAAATATCAGATGGTTGGAAGTTTATTTATTATAATAGTGCTAAGAAAAGAGTCTCGATTGACCGTAAGAATTTCTTAGAATATCCAATGAATACTCGTCAAAAGATTATGAATATTGCTTTAAGTAATTTGAAAGAGGAGCGTTCAGGCGGTTTATCTTCGAGAGATAGAGCGCGAATATATAAATTTGTAGAAGACCAAGACGTTAATATTTCTAGTGTTTTACAAGCAGTTAATACAGATGTGGTAGCTGATTTGAATGAAGCTCGCAACATTTTGAAGTTCTTTACAACTCCGTTAGGTACGTTGTTAGGTGTATTAACTATTTTAATAAGTGCCACTGTGGGTATCTCTATTGCATTTGATGTATTTGCGATGATGACACCAACATTGATGTATCACTTTATGAAACGTGGAGATAAGCGACCTGTGTTTATATCTCCAGAAGCTTGGTTCTCTTATAAAGATGGGGTATCTAAAGGTTCTCATTCTAATTATATGTTAACGTATTTCACACGTTCTATTCCAAAATTATTGATAACAGGGGCTTGTTTAGCATACATCATGGTTGGTAATACAGCGGCTCTTGCGATATTCTTTGCCAATCTATTTCACCGATAAGTTGCTTGTAGATTGGCTTATCGTTAAGGTAGGTTTATTGCAAGTAACTAGGGGGAACCTTGGTGTTTATACGGACACTAAGGTTCCTTTTTTAAGAAAGGGTTTTTAAATTCATGTTTAGACAGACTAAAGAGATTAAAGAAAACTCCAAGAGTAAGAATAGGTTAGTACGGTTTCTGAGTCGTATAAAAGAAGATTCTGTATTATTCTTTGGGGGTAAATCGGTAGATAAAAATAAGTCTACTAGTCAATTTGTACCTATAACCCTAGAACAGAGTACGTTAGAACGTAGAAGAAGGTCTATACGTAATTTTGTAGGTAAGACCTTTACTTTGGCTTCTGTGTCCATTATTTTAGGTACAGTAGCCTTACAAGCAGGGGGTTCTATAATAGGTGTAAGTGCCGATTACACTACTGCTTATGCAGAGAATAAACAAGGTCAAAAGAGTAGTGCTTTGGAGCGTTCTATTGACCAATTGAAAATTGCAGCAGGTGAGGTTGATGGTTCCTTATCAAGCGGCGCTAAAGGTTTATCACCGGCAGAGGTGAAGACAGTAGGTTTCTTTATATCTAACTGGTACTCTCCCTTTACAACACGTGTAAGTGGTTCTACAGGGAATGCCGTAGGTGACTATCATACTGATATTAAGGATTTATTAGTTAAACACGCAGGTTTAGCTGAGGATCCCGCTGGAGATTTAGCAAAGTTAGTAGTTAATGTTGGTAAACAAACTTCTGAAACTTTATACTTAGCTAAATCTGATGATGGTGGTCAAACTTGGACTTCTTTAGGTTCAAAAGCTACTTACTTTGAAGTTTTACTTGGTTCTGTTGGTATCTTACCTGACTCGGTTTTAAGTGCATCAGGTAAAGGGAATGAAATTACTTTGAAGGATAGATACCAATATGATGCTGATAAAAAGACTATATTAGGTTTGGTTCGTGAAAGTAAAGTAAAAGATAAAGATTTGAAGAGACAGGAAATTGTCTATGAGTGGAATCCTAGTCCAAGTGGAGAACCAACTGTTGCACAAGCTACGTTTTATACAAACTTTGCTTCTGTAGATAGTAATAAAGCATGGGGTTCTACAATTTTAACACTTGATGGTTCAGATACAACTATTAATGACTTAATGAAAGAGCAGCCTGCTGATTTAACTGAAAAGCTAAATAGGTACTTTGAAGGGGTACCATTAAATGCTTCTGACAAAGGGGTTGATCCAAATGTTGGTTCACTAAAAGGGTTTTACGACCGTTCTATTTATTCAGCTTCTCTTTATGTAGATGGTTTTGGTAATTTAATCTCAGATACAGGTACAACAAGTCTTGCAAACTTTGTTATTATGCCAGCTTCACAAAACCCTATGATGTACGCACGTAAAGGTGCAGATTCTTCTAGTTCAACGAGTTCTACGGAGGATAAATCTAAAGACAGGGGTAAAGAAAAGGATAAAGAGAAAGAGACGTCTAATAAGTCTACTACAGGGGTAGATGCTAAAATGTCTGAAATCTATAACGCTAAAGATACGGGTATAGGTCGTTCTATCGTTTCAAATAACTTAAACTCAGTAGCTTTAAATAAAGGTAAAGGTTTCCTTAAAATAGATGGAGATAAAGCAACCTTAGGTGGTTCTGTGGATAAACATTTAACTTTCTTTACTTCTGTAGTAGGTGACCAATACATTACGAAAGATGGGTCAGATACAACTTCTAAATTTTTAGGTTTACCTGTGGTTAACTTATCTGATATGGGTTCTGTGGTGTCTTCTTCTTTATATACTCAGTGGTTGATTCGAAACATACCTTTCAACGAGGATTTCTCTAAGTCACAAGGTAGTAAATTTAAAAATGATGCTATTGGTTGGAACTATGGAGCTACTTATGAAGAAATTAACTCAGGGAAGTCTGATTTAGGCTTACCTCAAGGTAAACCTACAAATGGTTTTCCTATCTTCGGTGGTGGTAGTTCTTGGCTAGATTTGTTGGCGCATGTAAGTGGTGCTGATGCTTGGAGTGCTTTTACTTCTAAAGCTTTTTCAGATGATGTGTATAAGTGGAAGTCTGAAATGAAAGTTACTAAACCAGTCATAGATGATATTATTAGTTTTGATGATAAAGGTTTTGCAGGTGGTAACGATAAGTTTAAAAAACTTGGAGATAATGGTACTTTGCTAGTAGGTAAAGCGCAAGATATTCCATTGAAATCCTCTCGTTTAACTAGTGATGGTTATTGGGTAGGTCAAGGTTCAGGTGGTACTTTAGTTGATACTGCGGGTAGTGCACCTACGGATGATTCTGATAAGAAATATGCGATAAACTTATTCGCATCGACTGTTTTAGTTAGAGCTAATCCTTTAAATAAGGATATTCCGTATGTAATCAATTTGGATAACTCTTCTGTAATTGATGAAGATACTTTAAAAGCAGCTTCTGAGGGTGATGAAGAAGACTTAGACCATGTACTTAAGAATATGGCTTACTTCATGTTAAATCCAACTAAAGGTAGAGAATATAAGCAACGTTGGTCTAAGACATTTATGAACCAAACCTTATTAAGTTCTTTACAAGATATGGTTGGTGCCAATACTGCTTCGAGTTATTCAGGTACAACACGTTATTTGGAGTTAACTGGATTTGCGACTATTCCTAAGATGAATGAGATTAAGTTCACAGATTACTTATATTCTAAGTTTTCTTCTTGGGGTGTTACAATTTTAATTGTAGCTTCATTCTTGATGTTGATTTTCCTATTTGTAGGTCAAATCCGAGTAGTACCGGCTATTTTATCGGTACTAGCCTTTGGGTATCTTTTGTACAGTCCACCTAAAATGATTGATGCTTCTACGCATTTAAGTAATCAGATTAACTCTTACTTCTTTAAAGATAAGTTTACATTCTGGGTAATGGCTACTCATCAGAACTATTCTGACTCTGTTGCACAGTTACAAAAATCTGCTGAGGCGGGGAACTATGATAACTACACTGCTTTGTTAGTTAAACTACAAGGTGGTTGGGGTGGTTCTGAAAACGAGGGTGAGACTGATGTATTTGAGTGGCAACAATCTTTAGGTGCCTCTGTAAAGGTTCGTTGGATGGCTCCTAAGAAGGATGGTTACATTCAACAAGTTAAACGTGATTTGAAACAAGTTACTTCAAGTGGTGCAGATAGTTCTGCAAGTGATAAAAAGCCAAGCGAGTAGAGAGGGGTTCTAGCTTTATGAAAACAACTAAAAACTTTAAGCGATGGACTTTACTAGGAGTATCCTTAGGGGTACTTCTAGCTCCTAGCTTTTTGAGTAGTATGAGTGTGATAGCACCTACTATTGTACATGCAGCAGAAGATAAGTCTAAGGATAAAGACAAGGATAAAGATAAGTCTAAGCAAGAGAGTTCTGAGAAGAGAAAAGATAATGATGCAAGTGGTAAGAACTTAATTGATTCACCATTGACTTCGGCTTTGCTCTCTAATGGTTTATCGAATGAAGACTATACAGGTTTAGATACGAACTATCTTTACCGAGGGTATCCAGATATTGCTGACTATTCTCGTATGTACTATGGGAACATTATGGGTGATAATATTTCTTCTAACGGAGCTATTGTATTTAATATTGGCTCTTGGTCAGAGGGTTTATCAACTATGTTTCCTCAGACAGATAAGACAATAAATGTTTCAACTTCTGTTACACCATCTGAGATTCGTTCTTCTATTCAAGACTACTTGAGTTTGGAAACCTCAGATAAAACTAATCATCAGACGTTATTGCAACGGTCTAAGTTAGGTTTTATTAACGACAGAAAAGGTACTTCTTCAACAGGTGCAGTTGACACAAAAACCATGAAGCGTATCTTTGCACCTATTTCTTCTAACACGATTGCTAAGGCTTCTGTACAAGATATAAGCCAAGTAAAAGTTGGGGATGAGGTAGGTTTAAACGAAGATTACTTTATTCTATCTAAGCGTAATTTCAATAATCATAAAGAGACTTTACAAGACCAGATGGCTACTGCAAACAAGTCTACGACAGGTACGGCTATTCCACAAGAGGATGCAGTATCTCTTTCTGCATTTGCTTTGTATACTGAGTCTCCGTTCTACTATATATCTTGGGGATTGTATGATAATGGTTTAAGTACAAAAGCTGGCTCAAGTGGTGAGTTTAAGAAGATGATGTTGGAGAAGAATGATTCTTTCTTTTACAACTATCAAATGGAAGCAGGAAAACCCGGATATGGAGCAATGAAGGACTTTTTAGACTTTGGTTCTTTATTTACTGTAATTATTCCTTATCTAAGAGAATCTAATAAAACCTTATTGCAGTGGAGTGATACTTATGGAACCAAACCTTATGCAGGGTATGGTACTAAGCGTACAGATTTAGATGCGATTACAGATAAGGATTCTGAAGCATACTATAAAACTTGGTATAACTACTCATCAGATAATGCTTATAGAACTTACACTGCGTGGGTTGATTATTTATATGAGTTAGATATAGCTAGACCAGAGACTATTGAATATGCAGGTCAGAAACAAATTGTATCTGAGCCTATGAACCCAGCGGCTTATACAATTCGACCTATGGTCTTCTCAGAGAGTGAGATGTTGTATTATGGGTTGAAAGAGTCTGACTTAACTCAAGTTGAGAAGAAGATTCAAGAGGTTTCTAGGGAAGTTCGTAACGATTGGTTGAACGTTATGAATTATTACACTTTAGATGATGTAGTTTTAAATACTTCAAGCGCTATGCTTGCTACATTTGATTTCAACCGTATCTTCTCACAAAGTGGGTTTAATCAGAAACAGGTTGTATTTGAACCTCAGGGATTTGAGCTAAAAGCTTTTGGTTGGGATGCTTTCTTACGTATGATTTTACAGAATGCAACAGGTGAAAGTTTAGTTTATAATCAAACTTTAAAATCAGATATTTATGAGATTGTAGCTGAGAAGGATGGTTTTGTAACTCTATTTATGATGTGGTTCAACTCATTCGTGGTAGTTTATTTGGTTCCTACATTGCTCATTCTGATTTTGTGTTGTTTACCGATTGCAATGTTGTTGTCTGTATTCGCTTCATTTATTAGGCAAGATAAGTCATTAATCAAGTCCTTTACAACCGAGTGTATGTTACCTTTCTTAACTGTATTAGTAGTTAATATTATGTTAGCTTTTACGGTATCTATTTTAATGGGTGACGGTGGAAGTCAGTTAGTAACAGGTAGCTTAGGTGAGAGTCAATCTTTCAACTCACCTCGTTCTACAATGGGTGTTTTAATCTTTGTAACTTTAGTAGCGTGTGCGTTATATTGGGTTGCAGTAATGAACTTGTTTAAAGGTTTGTATAAGAATGCTCGTATTGTGTCCATACCAGTTAAAGCAGGTGTTCAATTAGCCGCTAACTTAGCAGTAGGTAATATTGATAAGGTTAAGCAAATATTTGGAGGAACTGATGCAAGTGTTTCATCTGCTTCAAATGCTAGAATGAGAGATGCAGTAGGTAGTGCGACTTCTAGTGCTTCTGACTTCACACGTAGAAACTTAGGTGGTGCAGGTGGTCGTTTCAAACGAGTATTTGGAAGACGTAAAGGTTCTCAACGAACTCAGTCTGACGCATCTGTTCAAGCAAATAGGGCAGTAGAGAAAGAGCTTGATGGTGTGTTTAATAAAACAGAGTCACAAGCTAAAACAGAATCTAAGTTTGACTCTTTAGATAAAGAGTTAGATAAGGATTGATAAGTTGAATTTTATAGTTTGACTTAGGTGTATGGTCTGGAATAATTGGCTATACACCTTTACTAAAATGAGTTAGAGAGGGTTTTCAATGTTCTTTGAGCCTATGTTAAGGTATTTATTAATACCGGCTATCTTTTTGCTGATAACTTTTTTATACCCTTTATTTGGTAGGTTTTACAGACATTTTGCAACTAAGTCTCTAAATAAAAAAGTTTCCAATGTTAAAGATTTGAAAAAAGTAAGAAAGAGTCTGCAGAAAGAGGTAACTGTAGGTTCTAGTGATTCAGATTTAGAGTCTGAGTTAATTTCGGTTACGGAGCTTGAAACGAAAGAACGGTTGAAAGCAACTGCATTAAAGATTTCTTTAGCTTTTAACAAGTTCTTTGTTTGGGTATCTCGATTAACAGCTATTGTTCTTTTATCATTTGGTTGGACATTTACAGTAGCTACGGTAGGAGCTTCTGCTGCGGTGTTATATGTTGCGGTTATGGCTTCAGTAGAGTGTGACCCAAGTGTAGATACTGTAAGTGCTGAGACTTCTAAGACATCAGAAACTCAAACACAAACAACCACTACCTCAACAGGTGAAACAAAAAATACTACAAGTACTACACAATCGAGCACTTTATCCACTACAAGCAAGTCAAGTGGGTCAAGCTCGTATGGTTTTGGAGAAGTAACCTCAGAAGTAACAGAGTGGTCTAAGAAGTATAGTGGATTTACTTTTGTAGGTGACTCTTTAGGTGTAGGTGTTGAACCTAAATTAAAAGTTAACTTCCCTAATTCTGTTTTTGACAGTAAAGTTTCCAGAGCTTTTGAAAACTCTGATAGTACTTTAAGTGGTATAGAGACTGTTAAGAAACTAGAGTCTGAGAAAAAAGTAAAAGAAGTATTAGTAGTAGCCTTAGGTACAAACCAAGCACCTACTACTGAACTGATGGATAAACTTGTAGGTGAAGCGAAGAGTGCAAAGACAATTATTTGGGTAACAACTGCTTCTGAGGGTGGTAGTGGTTCTTATAATAAGGTTGAGCATGATAAGATTGCTGAGGTTATTAAGTCGTATGTAGCAGGTAAGTCAAACATGGCTTACTTAGATTGGAATGCTTATGTAAAAGAGAAGTCCAAGTGGTCTGACTTAACTTCGGATTCAGTGCACATGAATGATAAAGGTTATGACCTTTATTCTAAGTTCCTTACAAGGGGAATATATGATGTACTAAACGGTGGGTCTAAAGATGATTTAGTTACTAAGGCAGTTAAGAAGTTTAAGTGTAAACCTAAAAAGAGAGTACAGTCTACAAGTTCAAGTAAAGAGAAGAGTAATTTATCTTCTTTAGATGGTCAAGATAATCCACCATCGGATGCTTTCACTTCTTGGGGGTATCGCCCAGAAGATTTACCAGAGGGTTTAAAACCTTATATTATAGACCCTAAGAATTATGGTATGGACTTCGGAGTTCCGGGTTCAGGTTGGTTTCAAACTTCTGACCCAGAGATAAACGGTCAGTGTGTTGCCTTAACTATTTCCTTAGGGAATCATGTTTGGGGTAGAGAACAGCAGAATGTACAAGGGAATGGTATAGACCAAGCAAATGCTTGGGCTGGTATCTTTGGTAATTCTGTAACTACAACCCCACGAAGAGGTGCTATTTTCTCAAGTAAAGAACACCCAACTTACGGGCACACAGGTATTGTATGTACAGTGTTTAAAGATGGTTCAATTTTAACGTGTGAACAGAACTTGCCTTTAGCAGGTTGGAATTACCGTGGTGAGCAGTATGTGTGGTGTTTCCGTATGTATCGTCAAGATCAGTGGAAAGGTTTAGGTATGACATTTGCTTATGATGAGAGCAAAACACCTAATTTGAAGTAACAGTTTAGACAGAAGGTTTTATTTTATGAGGTTTTTAAAAGTGGTTTTATATTTAGTTGGTGGTTTATGTTTAAGTGGTTTAGTTTTAGTTGGTTCTCTGTATCTTTGGGGTAATTCTGAAAACACTAATTCTGTAACTACTGAGACTTCGGAGCCGATTAAACAAGAAGATAGTCGTGCAGTTTCAGATAAAGCGATTAGTAATTTAGAGGTTAATTTAGCAAGAGCTAGAGGTTATTTATCAGAGGGTAGTAAGGTATCTGAAACCTCTACAATTAAAACATATAGAGATAAAGTAGAATCTTTATTTAGCAATTATCGTTCTAATAAGTCTGATAGTAGGTTAAAAGAGGACTCTAGTGGTATTTCTTTAAGATACGCTATTGAGAGACAAGGGTATGTTTTAAATTCTGATTTATTTGAAGTGTGGTCAACTAAAGATTCTGATGTAGTTAACCTTGTAGTGGTTTTAACTGGAGGTAAAAACGATGATATGTATATCGTTTTATCTTACGAAAACTCCTCAGATACATTTCACATTTTATACTTGTACGGAGGTAAACCTGACACATTTGGTTAAAAACACTCCCAGAGGTCTCAGATTGCCCCAGATTTAATTTTAAAGTTAAGCTAGTATGAATTTATGTACTACCAAATAAATCTCTTAGAATGGATTTTAGAGCTATATAAACGATTGCCAAGTAAGTATTTTATTTACTTGGTTTTCTTAATTTTAGTTATTAGTTTATTGCGTTTTTCTCAAAAATAATGTAGAATAAAAGCAATAAGTAAAAATAAAATAGAAAGACTGATACTATGTTAGTAGATAAGCGTGTAGGTTGGTTAAGAGATTTAGAAGTAGGTAGTAAAGTTAAGGTACTATCTGAGGGTATTGAGCATTTAGGTCAAGTAACTTTAATTACTTCTTTAGGTATATTACTAGTTCGTTGTGCAGATGGGTCTAAATTCAAGATAATGCCAGATGGACTTGGTTCAAATCAAGATTTGGAGATTCGACCTTATGGGAATTTGGAAGAGGGTTAGTTTAGTTTTACTTAGTATTGCTATTTTTGTAGGTTTAGGTTTAGGTGTTGCTTTTTATTTATTAAATGGGGTTGGTAGTGGTGTTGACATTTCGCTGAATCAATTCACTTTAAAATCGGAAAGCGAAAAAAGTAAGGCGCAGTTGGTTTATGAGAATAATTGGTCTGAACAGATTGAGTTAGAGAAAAGAGTTAGACCTTATGAGAATTATGTGATTAATTGGGTATCTACATTTATTGGGAAGTCTGGTTATAAAGGTCAGAACACTTCTAGTTTAAAGTATTCTTCCTTAGAGGATAAGGGTTCCTATACTTCAGTAGGAGATTTAACGAAAGTTTACCCTAATTTAGCAGGTGTGATTGAAAGTGTTAATATAAATTATAGTTATGATGCAGTTAGTCATTATTTAGTTCAAGAGGTGGTTATACAGAAGAGGGGTTTTGACACTACTCGCCAAGTTTTTATACTTTATGATTCTACTGGTTCTGTGGTAGATTATGTAGTAGGTAATTTCAATAAAGTAGGTGGTTCTAATGAAAAAGATTAAGTCTACTCTTATTTTATTTGTATTGCGTATCTTGGATTTTAAGTTATCGAGTAAGTGGAGAAAACGACTGTATTATGTTTTATTGGGTATTTTAGGTGCTTTATTCTTTATCTTTTTAGCCTTTAATCTTATGCAATCACATAAGGATGGTGAGAGAGAAACTAGAATTTCTCAAATTGCAAAAGATACGAAATCTGTAGTTTCTAACTATTCTGAAACTAGTTTTGCAACTAATCATTTGACTTTGACTTCTAGTCAGTGGTTGTCTAAGGAGAGTAACTTTGACTATTCTTTGGCAAAGACATACACCACTTATTTAGCTTCTATTGACGATAGTGCGAGTGCAAATAGGGCTTACACTGCTATACCTTGGGTTTCAGATGAAGTTGGTTCGCCTTTGTTAAGTTACTCTAGTCCTATTGGTAAAGGTAATAATCGTATTGTTAGCTTAAGGAGTTTATCTAGGCAATATGGTAAGTCGGAAACGGATAGGTGGGTTGCTATTTTTGATGAAACTATGATTAATAAGATAGGTACACGTGTAGAGTCTTTAATTAAAGTTGAAATCGTTGTAAAAGAGGGTAAGGTTTCTTATTGGAGCCTAGAACATGGAGGTTTTAAATAGTGTCAGATTCTAATTCTAAAAGGAACTATTCTGAGGGGTATTGGTTAGTTAAACCTCAGTTAGGTAAATTAACAGTAACTAATTTGGTAAACTTTGCTGAGGCGGAAGGAGCTTATGGAGTAACTAGTAGTGGTATCTTAAGATTGGGTAAAAGTGCCTTGTTCTTTGGGATTTATATAGTTTTATGTATTGTTTTGTCTGCTATTATAAAGAATTGGTTTGTGAGTTTACTATTGTGGATTTTGTTATTTCCTTTACCGTTTAGACTAATTTCTTTATTTGTCTTTGATGAACGAAAAGTTAAGAAAGAGTTTAAACTAAGAGAGGAATTGAAGTCTAAAACAGATAACTCTATATTCTCTTATTTCTTTGGGATATACGATATTGATGAAACTTTCCCTTACATTTGCTATATGTTAGATGGTAGTATAGGTATCTTCATTCGTTGTATTCGGAAGACCCAAGTAGGAAACGTTCAAGAGAAAGCTTTTTATCATAGTCAAGGCTTAGGTGACTTTTACAATCAGTGCGCAGCTTTAGGTATCGTACCAGAAACTATTGATATACAAGCTTCTAATTCTTATGATGAGCGTTTCGATGCTTTATATGACCATTTGAATGAGATTTCTTCACCTACTATGCAAACTGTGTTATCTTCTTTCTATCATCATTGGGAGGATAATTCTAGTAGTTCTCAGTTGACTTATGAGTATTTCTTATTGAGAGGTACTGGAGATCCGATGGTTTTTTGGGATAAGGTTGTAGCTTTAAATTCTGCTTTGATGGGTGCTAGTTATAAGCGTATTCAAACTTTAGATAAAGAGCAGATTGGTACTTTATGTAAAGATGTATATGGTTTAATTGATTTACCGATTACAGAGGCTATGAACCAAGCAGTACAGAAATCCGATAAGTCTAGCTTAAGATTATTGTGGGTTGGGGATGCTAAAGGTCGTAAGAAACAAGTAAATGCTTCAGTTTCTGAGGCACAGCTAAAAGCACAAGAGCAATATAAGAAACAAGTAGCTAAACAAAGTTCTGTGGCAGAACCTAAGGTTAAAAAGTCTAATAAGTCAAGTGATTCTAAAGAACAAGGTTCTGAGGTACTTGATTTATTTGCAGATACAGGTTCGGATGTTAAACAAGCATCAGGTTTGACCGGAATATTGGATGCTGAGGTAGATAATCAAGATTTAGGTAACCTTGAACCTAAAGTTACGAAGCCTAAAGTAGAAAAGTCAACAGAGTTGAATTTATTTGAGTAAAGAAAGTGGGTATCTAGATGATTGGTTTGATTTTTGGAGATAAGAGTGAAGCGGTAGTTAATGCAGTTAAGGAGTCTCATGGTTTAAAAGACATTGAGGGTTTCACTTCCATAGGTTCTTTTTTAAGTATGGCTAGTAGAAAAGCTTTACGTTGTGAACGGTTAGTTATTAATTGTATGGAAGTGGGTTCACCTCAAGAGTTTCATAATTTGCGTAATTTTTTGATTGACCACGCTAGAACTACTGAGGTTGTACTATTTGGTCGTTATTTTGAATCTTCTGATTTAGAGGTTGTAGAATCTTATTACACCTATTTTAGTGAGCCTATTTATACAGATTATTTATTACAGTCTGATGAACAAGCTACGGTAGATTTGGTAGCTAATAAATTGTGTAAAGGTTCGCTTGATGATATTCGTATTAATCATTCAAGTAAGAAGAACATTAAAGCAATTGTAAAATATGGTACAGAGCAATCTACGGATACTAATGTGTCTAAGGTAGGTTTCACTGCACCTATTCCGATTTCAAGTAAAGGGAACCCTTTGAAGTCTTTTGGATTTGGTGGTAAGCTTTTCGGTAGAAGTAAACTTACTAAGACAGAATTGATGAGTGTAGCTGCGTTAGATAGAGAGGTTTATGTAGTTTTGCAATTAGCACAGACAAGGTAGGTGAATTAGAAAAATATGGATTATATTTTAACAACAAAATCTGTGCATTACCCAAGTTGCACTACGGTATCTAGTTTTAAGGATATAGAGAGAATTACTATGAGAACTACGTTAATTGTAGATTCTTATACGGATAAAGACTTTGATTTTTTAGTATTCCTTTTAACAGCTATGAGGGATAACTCTTTAACTAAAGTGGCTTATATCACAGACTCTCCTAAGCGAATTATATTAGAGACTATGAAAACTGTGGGTGCTTATGTTACTCAGAATAGTGCTTTGATTGATAATACTGAAAACTTTTCGTATCTATTAGAGTATATGTCTACGAAAGAAGTAGATACACAGTCTGATGAGTTGATTCAATTATCGGATAGTTTTACATTGGTAGATACTTATATTAGACAGAAGTTAAGTACAGAGCCTAAAGTAGTGGAACGTAAGATTTCATTAGCTTATGAAAAGATTAGTGATGTCTTACAAGATATTGTCTTTTCGGATGAATTAAATGAGGAGTTACAGTCTTTCTTACTTACTGCTTCGAGTAAGATTAAAGTTTTAGAAGATGAACTAGAGAAGAAAGAGAAGGACATAACAGAATTAAAAGGTTCCAGTTTTGGTGGTTTTGGTTCTATTAGTGCTTATACGCAGTATAATTACACAGGTAACTCTAAAGTTTTAATTATCAAAGAAGAATCACCTACTCGTTATTTAACTTCTTTTTTAGTTGGTTACTTAGATTGGTTAGAGAGAGTAGCAGAATTAAAAGCTAAACTGTTGATTATTGAGAGGGATACTGAGTACGTAGATGCTAGGTACAAGTCTATGCGTAAGGTTGATTCAACAACTATAACAAGAGAAGCTTCTAAGTTATATTTATTGCCAGAGTTATATACAACAACACCAACGCATAGTGTTATGTCTACTTTAATGTCACCTATGGTCGATTTATACATTATCTTGGATAGAACCTATAAGAAAACACATGCAGTCTCAGGTAGAGGTATCAATACAGTTTATAGTACTTCAAGTAGACGATTAATGCGTGATTTGGGGTTGACTTCTGAACAGACTTTGGTAAATGATTTAGGAGAACAGTCTCAGTTAGGTACTTTAGCTCCTATTGAGAACTATGCTTTAGATAAAGAGTCTCGTAAGTTGCAACAGAGAAGTGCATTTGAACCTATTATGAAACGTTTGACAGATTTATGTAACTTAGATTATTAGACTAGGAGAGGGTTAGTGTAGTGTTTAAGAGGAAAGAAAACAAAGTGACGAACCTTTCTAAAAGTTCGCTAGAGAAGACTAAAACTAAAGAAAACAATGAGAAGCGTAAAGGTTTTTTAGACAAGTATGCTGATTTAATTAAAATGTGGGACTCAGTTTATGATGAGTATAGGTCTAGGTATAACCCAGAGAGAGCTTTGGCTTCAAGTAGACGTTTATATATGGATTCTAACTTTACGTATAGTGGTACACAAAATGTTACTGCTTACTATGTAATTGAGGAGCTTCCACCAGAATTTGAGATGGGATATAGAGCTACTTTGCGCTCGATTGTACCAGAGGGTATCTCTATGAACTTTATTGAGTCGAATGAGCCTTTTGAGATTAATTGGGACGACCCTAAAGTTAAAACTCGTTTATCAGTTTTAGATGAGGTTAGTGCAAAGAACCAAGAGGAATCTAGTAAAGGTTCACGATTCACTCAACATAAGTTTGTTAAAACAGCTCAAAAAGATGAGCGTTTATCTATTTCTGTGGAGTATGCTAACGATGCGACTTTAAGTGACCAAGACAAGCGTTATCTGTATAAAGTTCGTATTATGGTTATTATAACAGGGCAAAGAGGTCCTGAGTTTACGGATGTTTTAAAAGATTTTGAGCACTTATGTAGTCAAAGAACAGGTATGAAGGTTCGTAGGGTAACTGGTGTTATCGCAGATACAGTTAATGATTTCTCACCTTTTAATTCAGAGATGACTAAAGAAGGTAAGCGTAAGATACGTTCTACGTTCACTTCTGATGAGTTAAGAGCGCAGTGGCATCCGTTTGAGCAAGGTATTGTAGGGTTTGGTACTACTTACTTAGGTACAAACATTGAAACTCATTCACCAGTCTTTCATCAATTTAAACGTGACGTTACGGACGCAGAAATTGTAATTGTAATTGGTATGTCAGGTTCAGGTAAATCTTTCGAGATGAAGATGTTAGCTACACAATTTGCAGCTAATGACAATATGATTATGACAATCAATGACTATGAGGGTGGAGAGTATAAAGGTTTAGGTACTTTATTAGAGAAAGACTTTCAAGTAGTATCTTTAGATTTAGGTATGGGTTCAGGTCGTTATTTAGACCCAGTTCCAATTGTTCCTACGGGAGATTCTGAGATGGATACTACGTTATTTACACGTTCTCGGAAGAATATCATTGACTTATTTAGAGCAGTAGCCGGTAAAGAGACCTTAAAGAATTATGCTTGGATTCCTTTAATTATTGAGAGGGGTGTTGACCTCTTTTACAGTGAGTATGGTGTTTCTATTGATACAAGCACTTGGTCTGCTTTAGAGGGTTGCTCAATATATACGGTATATGACTACTTGAAAAAATATCGTCCGAATTTAGATGATGTATTGAGTTCCATAACGGAAGAAGATAAGAAAATTTTGAGTGAGGAAGATATAAAAGAACTTTACAAGTCTGCCTTAAAAGATTTTCAAAAAGACTATCTTTACTTCTTAGAGACTTTTGGTTCTTATTTTGAGGAAAGTAAGAAGTTGAATAACTACTTCAAATATCCAGTTTATTTGAAAGATATTATTGATGCGAAATTGGTTATTTGTGACTACAATATGCGTGGTGTACCAGAAAGTCAGTTGTCTGAACTAGATGCTATTCTTATTCCAATGAATGCAGCAACTGTAGCGTATTATCGAACAGTGTATCCATTTTCTCGTGGACTTTATAATGTGAAGATTTGGGAAGAGTTGCAACGTTTCAGTTCTTTACCAAATGCAGTAGAGATTTTGAAAACTCCAATCACAGGTGGACGTAAGGCGGGGGATATTAATATTGTCGCTTCCAATGACCCAGTTAAGTTAGTTGAAAAAGATGAATTTTCACTCTTTGCTAACTACACATTAGCTATGGTAGGTAAGATTAAGTCTCCAGTTTATCAAGAGATTGTATGTAAAGCCTTGGGTATCACAGATTTAGCTGATGAGTTAGCTGAAATTGGTTCAGTCATTGAAGAGGATGAAGGTTTAGTTGCTGGTTATGACCAAGTACATGCAGAACCTTATAAGAAAGCATTTGTGTTAAAGCTGAACTCAGGAGAGTCTGCAGTTGTTAAAGCTGATATACCTAAAGTGATTAGTGATACTCCATTATTCAGAACGGGTGTCATTGCTCAAACTGATTAAAGGGTATAAATCAGCTCTAATTTAATTAAAAATAAGTAAAGAAAACTTTTGATTTTTATTTGAGATATGAAACTTTACAGTAAGCGAAAGAACAAAGCATTTAAGGAGTTACTTAAAGATGACAACCATACAACAAGTTGAAAAACATGTGATTAAAAAGAGTCATCCTTACTACAATATGTTTTGTGAGTTCACACATTTGTCTAAGAACTTATACAATCATGCAAATTACTTGGTTCGGAAAGAGTTTGTAGAAACTAGAAAGTGGTTGCGGTATCAAGATTTAGACAGACTTCTGAAAGCAGATTTGGAGTTCCCAGATTACCGTAACATGCCAACGGCTCAATCTGCTCAACAAGTACTTCGTCTATTGGAGACTAACTGGAAATCGTTCTTTAATTCTATTAAAGATTGGTCTAAGAATAAAGATAAATACTCAGGAAAACCAAAATTACCGAAATATAAGCCAAGAGATGGGAAAATGGTTTTATCTCTCACAAACCAACAAGTAAAAGTAAAAGGCGATTTATTACATTTTCCTAAGTCTTTTTGTGGTTTTACAGTTAAACCAAGGTGTGTAACTTTAGATAACTTTGAAAAGATTAATCAAATTAGACTAGTTCCTACAAATCAGACTTTTTGTTTGGAGGTTGTATACAGTATTTCGGTGGAGTCTGATTTGCTTTCTGATAATGGTCGCTATATGAGTATAGATTTAGGTTTAGATAACTTAGCAACTGTTGTAACTAATATTGGGTTAAATCCAATTATTGTCAATGGTAAAGGTCTAAAATCAGAGAATCAATACTACAACAAGAAAAAGGCTCATTATCAGAGTGTCGCAAAACAGATGAATAATCAGTATTATACAAATCGTTTGTATCGATTAACTCAAAAGCGCAATTTAAAAGTGGAAGATTACTTACATAAGGTGAGTCGTTATATCGTTGACTTTGCTCTTGAACACAAAATCAATACGATTGTTATTGGAAACAATAAGAAATGGAAACAATCGAGTTCTTTAGGTAAAGTCACCAATCAAGCCTTTGTTTCCATTCCACACAAAAAGTTGATTGATAAGATTTGCTACAAAGCAGAACTCTGCGGTATCCAAGTTATTTTGACTGAAGAATCTTACACAAGTGGTACGAGTTTTCTTGATGATGAACTTCCTCAGAAAGAGTTCTATAACAAGAAAAGAAGAGTACGCAGAGGTTTATTTGTAAGCAATAAAGGATTTAAAATCAATGCAGATGTTAATGCTGCATTTCAGATTATGAAAAAAGTATTCCCTAATGTATTTACAGATGGGATAGAGGGTGTAGTGTTACATCCAGTTAGAGTAGGTATTGTTTAACGATACTGACTAACAAACTATTTATTAAAGAAAGGGAATAATCTCGTAGATTATTCAATAAAAAGATAACATGGTAGGATTTTTAAGTTTATTGCTATTTTTAGGTGGTATTTTATGGGGTGTTTCCAATTCAATTACTTCGCCTAACTTAGCAGAAGAGGTAAAGAAGAGTAGATTATTAGTTATCTGTTTAGGGGTTTTATATGTACTAGTAGTCTTAGCTATGTTATTAGGGGGTAAACGCTGATGGATTGGAAAAATTCAAATGACGATTTAACTCGTCAGTCTGATGCAAGGCGTGAGCGTGAGAATAGGCGTTTTGAGAATGGTATAGAGGATAATGGTTTTGGTGGTATGCGCAGAAATCTAGGGGAAGACCCTATGTCTCGTTTACGTGGTTCTCAGTCCGATCCTTTTGCAAATCGTATAGGTGGGGGTTTAGGTTCCCCTATAGGTGCTCGTCCTCCTTTTGGACAACATCCAATGGGTCAAGGTCCCGGTTTTCCTCATTCACAACCTCAACAAGTACAACCCCAACATGAAGATTGGATGGACAAGTTATTTAAAGTAGTTAAAGGTACTTGGAAATTTTTATATGGGTTTGTAGGACCAGTGCTTTCTGAGACTGATGATATGTTTAGGAGCGACTATAAATTAAGAAAAGGGTTAACTGCTACCTTAATTTATTATGGTATTATAGGTGGTTTCTCATTTGTCTTTGGTATCTTTACGAAATTTGCGACTGCACCGGGAATTTTAGTTTCACTTGTAGGTGGTGCTTTAAGTGGTGGTTTATTTTTATATAAGAATGCTCAAAACAAGGATTGGGGTTTAGTAGATACTTCGACTGAGGAGCAAGATACTTCCTTGGATATGTTCAACTCTTCTCCTAGTGAGTTTGTCTCTCAGGAGCCTAATTTTAATCAAAATCCACAATCTGAGTTTAGTAACTTTGGAGCAACGGGTGGTTGGGGTGCTATTGATGCTAATGATGAGATAGAGCCTTTTTCAGGTCGGGGTTTTGATAAGACTCCTCAACCAAGAGGTTCAGCTTTTGCAGATTTTGATGATTTAGCTGATGATGAGGATGATGATTTAAATCCTTTAGCTGCATCAAAAGACTTAACCTCAAAACCTAGTGCTAAGGATATTTGGGGTGTAGTTGATGCTGAGTTAGACGAACCAGAAGACTTAGATGAGGGTAGTGATGTTACTTCTTCAAGAGAAGATTTGGAGCATCCTAAGTTAGAGGAGGTTTCAGATAGTGCTTTCACTTCTGATTTAGCAGGTGGTTTAGTTGAACCAGAGTTAGTTACACGTAGTTTATTGTTAGACAAATATTTGTCTATATTGGATGGTTCTAGTTTGAAACCAGATTGGTCTAGAGAAGTTTCGAAGGATAGTATTGAGTTTAAACAACTTGAGACTTTTTTAAGGGACGCACAAACAGGTGGAGTTAAAGGTTTATCTGAGGAAGATTGGGTTAGTGTTCAATCTATAACTGAGAGGGTATCTGTATTTGAGATTATTACAGATAGACCAGAGAAGTTAAAGGGTAAAGAAACTCTATTTGCAAAAGAGATTACAGAGTTATTGAAAGACCAAATGAAAGATTACTTTGGAGAAAATGTAACAACTACTGCTGTTGGTAAGGGTAGTCGTATTGCTATTACTATCTTTAAGCAAACAGGAACTTCTTTTATGTTAAGAGATTTGATTGCTTCAAGTAAAGATTTCTTCTTAGATACTAAAAATGAGTTACCCGTTGTATTTGGAGCTGATGAATATGGGGAACCTATTTTACTTGACCTAGCTAAACATACAGGTACTATTATTGCAGGGATGGCTCGAACAGGTAAGTCTGTATTAGCCACAGGTGTAGTCAATCAGATGATGGCTTTGAACTCTCCTCGTAAAGTGCAAGTTGTAGCAGGGGATATGAAATATAAGGATTCTGACTGGTATCAAATCACATTACCTCACTTGCGTAAGTTTGCAACAGGTACTAAGGCTATAATGGACTTACTTGATTGGGTAGTTTCCGTTGAGGCACCGAGACGGAAGAAGATTATAGGTAATCAGTTGAAGATTCAAAACTATAATGATAATTGTTCTGATGATTCTGAGCAATTACCCTATTTATTTGTTGTATTGGATGAGATTATATCTTTTGCTGAGAAGTTGGATAAGGATGAAAAATCTACGTACAAAGCATACTTGAGTGAGATTTTAACTGCGTTCCCTAATGTAGGTATCTTCTTGATTTTTGTACCTCATCAACTTCATAATGATTACTTCCCTAAAACTGCCTCACGTATGGTGGGTAATAGATTTGCAGTTAAGGCAGGTCAACCTATTCAGAAGACTATTTGGGAAGATTCATATCGTTTAATTGATTTCCCAACCACGAACACAGGTGACTTTGCATATACTTTAGCGGGTTCTGATGAGCCTAAATTTGGACACGCTCCTTTAATTATGAGTATTAGTGGTGGTAAAGAGCGTTTAGATAAGTTGTATGATACACAACGTAAATTATGGACTAAACTTTACCCAGAAGAAGCAGCTACATCTGCTTATGTAAGTAGGTTAAAAGATGAGCAAGCAGATAAAACACTAAACAAATTAGGTTTGGAAGTAAATCCTAGTGATTTTGCACAAGAGGATTCTTTACGTTTCCCAGACAAGAGTTATTTTATTGAAGATATTTAAGTAGAGGTTAGCAGAAAGATAGGAGTTGTATAGAAAACATGGAAATTACATATCCAATTAGTAGTTCTAGGTTTCTGCTTGCAATGCAAGTGTATGCTAGAAAGATGTCTACTTATGAAACTTATGAGGAAGTTAAAAAGAGGGAATTTGAAAGAATTTCATTATTTAGACCTTTACCTACTGTTTCAAAAGAGAGTATAAAAACACGTGAAGTATCGAATCCGATTAGATATGAACTTGTAGTAGATGATACTGAGAGTGAGCTTGTAGACTTTGATTCTTTGTTTGCAAACTTAGATGATATAGACCTAGAAGATTTACCGAATAAGGAAAATTCAATAGGGGTATCATTATCTAGTTCAGATAAAGTTGACCCTTTTGCGTGTGTAGACTTAGAGTCTTTAGGCTACGTAGATGATATGGGAGAGGATGAATTAGAGGGTAGAGAATTTGAAACTTCTGAGGAAGTTAGTTCTGAGGAAACACTTTTAGACCCTCTAAATTCCCCTGTGTCGAACTTAACAATGAGTACAGTGGAAAGTACCCTCGAAGATGAAAACTTAAATCTGAGCCATTCTGAGCAGTCTGGTGATACTTTAAATACAGAACCTACACGGGTAGAATTTAAAGAGGAAATTTTTAGGTCAACTTATATAGGTAAGCGTGAACCTTGGTCTTATGTTTCGAAAGATAAAGTTAAAGTAGTTAAAGAGGTTGTTAAACCTAAACAAGTAGATTCAAGACCTTTTGTAAAAACAGATACTTCTTCAAATAGTAGCCAAGGAAGTGTAAGAAGAGAAGTTAAACCTAGTAGTATTTCGAGTGTACCTCCTCAGAAGTCTGTTAGCTCAACAAATGTAGCTACGGATAAAAGTGCTCGTTTATTGAACGAAGATTTCGTTTCTTACTGTCGTAGAAATTTAAGAGTTCAAGAGCAGTTAGCCTTAACTTATTTTTCTCCAAATGAGATAGAATCTGCGGTTAGACAAGGTAAGATTTTAAGAAAGAGTGGGTTGTTGATATTTGCGCACTCTTAAATTTGAGTTAAACAAAGAGGGTAGAAAATTGAGTTTAGTTGAGAATATTCGCTTTGTAAAAGTTAACGTTGAGGGAGTCCCTAATGGTATATGTGGGATATGTTCTGCTTTAGTAGGTGGTTGGCTTGTAGTGCATGGGATTAAGGTTAAGAGACAAGGTTCTCAATATAAGGTTTTATTCCCAGAGCGTAAGCTTTATGGTGATGTATATAAACCAGTAGTAACTGCTTTAAACCCGGAATATAAGAAAGAGGTAGACTCTTTAATACTTGACGCATTTTATAAAGCTTTAGAAGAAGAATAAAGTTGAGGGTATCCCTTGACTTTTTTCTATTAGTTTGCTAGAATTAAGTATAAAAAGTACGAGAAAGGTGAAAATACGTGGCAATTACGGAAGTTTCCTTGTATAAGGGTGGTTTTATTGATAAATCTGCACCTATACAAAGATATAAGTTGTTGGATAATATTATACAAAAGGCATCTGAAGACCAACAACAAGAGGGTTATCCCGAGTTAGCAGATAGTTTATTAGATTTAACTTCAGAACAAGTAACTACTGTAATTACTACTAAAAGTTCACTAAAAGAGAATGTAAATAGAGGTTCTTTACGTTGGTACCAAACTTATGGGGTTCATTTTATTTTAGCGGCTC